>Ga0209208_10003306_pt1 | contig 23132 bp, 11 predicted proteins | sample S1TSphfallax_3_FD_187694 | JGI IMG/M metagenome (GOLD analysis project Ga0209208, IMG submission 187694) | Host-associated microbial communities from peat moss isolated from Minnesota, USA - S1T2_Fd - Sphagnum fallax MG (SPAdes) (version 2) | ecosystem: Host-associated > Plants > Peat moss >...
ACATCTCGTAATAGGTTCCACAAGAATGTTTGAAATTTTGAGATCCCTCTGAACAATTTTTTCATTATGAAGATATCTCATGGCATCTGCAACTTGTACCATTATGTCAATTGCCACATGCAATTTGAATGGTGTGCCAAGTTTTCCTTGGACTCAAGCTTTAATGTGGGTGTAGAGATTCTTAGGCATCCATTCCATCATGATGTGGGATTTCTTGTCCTTCCAATAGCAAAAGAATTTCACAATGTGTGGATGATGGCACCATTTCAAAATGGTAACTTCTTTTTCTTCCTCTTCAATATTAGGATGACGAATGATTTTCAATGCACATTTCTTATTCAACCACATGACCTCACCCACATCACCACATGCACATTCCCCTAATAATGCAAGCCAAGTAAACTTTTTGAATTGAGTGTCTACTTCTTTCATTATGTCCTTCATATCTCCTGCAATCTGAGAAAGTAAATAGGTAGCAAGAATGTAGTCTTGGTTGTTGATGCCACTTGGTGATGTGAAACTTGTATCAACATGATTGTCCTTCACTTCCTTCGGCTTGGCAAGAAGATAGTCCATGTCAACTTTTGCTACATCTTGGAAAGAACTACTTGCACTTAAGAACTTTTCAAGGAGGTGGTCTTGCTTTTTCAAAGCCTTTGTTGTGTTCTGAATAGCTTGTACCATATTAGCATTTGTCATTTTGAGAACACTTGTCCACCATGACAGGCTAAGCAAAATCTCTGTCACATCCCCTTTGACATTTGCCAGGGTTATTGCTCCATCAAGCCATGAAGATTCTTTGCACAAGCACTTTTGCACTAAAGCCTCTGCACATTTTGCCACCATGTGTATTTCGTGTAAAACCTTCTTTTGATCTGTAGTGGCCAACGTTGACATACTAGGAAATGATCTTTCAAAGACAGTCCTTGTCTTTGTAAATTTTTTTCCTAAATAGTTGCAAAGTTGTTTATTAAGTTGAATTTGGTCAATATTCGTTGTGAGCTCCTCAACTTTTTTCATAATCACCAAAATTAGCTCCAACTCTGACTCCATCTCTCTCCCACTTATTTGAACATCTCCAAAAACATAAACTGTATAAAACTCCAAATTTGGCAAAAATAAAAAGTTGTGATATGCTCCAAACAATTCATTTTGAAGGCACAACAACTTGAAGAAATATATGAAAGAGATGCCAAGCCTATAATGGATGTTTGTGTAATCTCTTTTACCTACAAACATTGTGCACACATCATATAACCATGACATTGTTAATGTTGAAGCCACAGCCACATCACAAACTTGTACTGAAAATATACCACAAATCCATTCATAAATGCTATCTAAATAAACCCACAAAAGAAGAAAACAGTAACTGCATGTGATACAACGATGCAACATTGAAAAGGGACAAGTTTGGTCAACTTCTTGCATAGTTAAGAAAGTTGAAACTAGTGAAAACCCTCTAGCAATTAGAATTAACAAAAATTTAGCAAGTTATAGATAGCATTCAACACTTGTGGTTCCAAAAGAACAATACTATATTACTCCTTACATCTTCTAAGAATGTCCAAGTTGTAGAATTGCATCCTACCATAACACTACACTAAAAAAATTTACAAAATATGTGGTTGAAAACGCATGTCAAATGTTGTCAGTCGCATGTAAACCTATAACCTTCTCAATTCAAGGCCATATAAAGATCTTTAACAACTGACAATACATCACCCAACGAAAAAGTTCCATCCTACAGCCTTTGCAATTCAGAGATAAAATACGTTAGAGAATTCCCTGAATTGCTGGAGGACACTTACAGAGCAATGGTCCGGTACACGATTCAGCGGACGTTTTGGAGGCCGGATTGATCCAAGTGGAATCCGCGAACTTCAGAGGGACTGATCGCAGTGGAATGCACCGCAAGATCAGAAATTGAAGACGAACTCCTCCCGATCACCATAGAATAAGCTGATAAGCAAAGTAGTATATAAATTACCGACACGCAGTGATAATATTTAACCAAGTGCTTCTTTAGCTCCTTAAAGCTTTTTGGCATGGCTGATATATTGCCTGTCCCAAACCCCAACCCTATTAGCGGTAGACTAGTGGGTGTCTGCAAGCTGCTCGGCGCGGGATGTGAGCGGTTAGAGGGAAGTAGAAGGGTGGCGGGGCAACGATAGGAGAGCCCGGGCCATACGCGGATAAAAAGACAGACAGAAGGAACCCCGCCGACTGCCAGTGCACTGAGAGAGACACTGAACCCCGCCCCCCCTCCCCCCGCAAAAGGAGCCTAGGGATCAGAAGACCTCAACCTAATTAAAATTCAACAAATTCTAATCCTCTCTAAAAGATCCAAAGGAAACCTGAAGCAGTGGACCGTGATAGTCGAAAGTATTGCGGCGGCAACATTCATCGATGTTCAGCTTTGAAGCAAGATGAATCCGAGAGCGAAGAAGCAAAGGGGGCAGTTAGCCAAGGCGAGCATATCAGTCTGTTTCGTAGCTGAATGATCCGAGAGCATAATTGGAAACCAGTAAAGAAATCCGCTTCCAGGAAGCACCTAGTACAAATATAGACCACCGACACTGAGGCTGATCTCCTGTCTAGCTTCACGAGTCTTGCAATCGATAATCACATCACCCAGCAGCAGCGGCAGCTTCATCGCAATGCAAAATTCTATAGCGCGTGGAATGCAAGCTGAAGCTGCGTTGAATGGGGGTTGCACCCAAAGAGGGGCCGACGGGGCTCCAGAGCCGACCAAAGGGAGAGCAGTTCTCGAGCCGCTTCTTATCCCTTCACCCACGGACTTCAAGCCCGGTAGACCCGATTCCACCTCGGAATATGCAGCGGGGCCTAGTAGCGGCAGCTGCCGTTCTGTTCCGTTGGAAAGAGCGCGTTCCAGAATGTAATCGCTTTCTCCATTTTTTATTCACAGCTCAAGCATGTTGGCCATTACACGTGAAAGTGACACTACCAAAAGTGGAACCGGCATATAGCTGATATTCTGCCTGTCTCAACCCCTGTTTTTGTATTTTCAATTGGCAAATTTTCACCAAAATTTTAGCTGAAAAATACGATTTCAAGCAGCCTACAAAAGGATTTTCACTGGAAAAAATAACCCATATATGGCATATTCCGAATACAAATTCCAAGTCGCCATTGTTTTATGATTTTGGTGAAAATTCACGAATACAAAAATACGCTGAGTAGGAGTCTCCACATTTGGTTTTGCCAGTTCAAGGGGGGAATACCGTTAATGGGATGGAACAGGGCTTGGTGGAACCCCATTGGCCTGGTCTCACCCTACCCATCACAACGTGTTTCTAGTTGGAATGGGGTTCACCATCTTACATAATGCACCTAAAGTTCAAAAGTTTCCTTTTCCCATTGTAATTTTCTACAATTTGAAGTTAGGGTGAAATAGGCCTTTGCTCATAATCAAGTTTCTAGAATTTTATCTTGAGATGCCACAATATTGCACAGGTTTTGCCATGTTGAAGTTTGAATTTTGGCAGTAATAATATCATGGAAAAGTTTAAAATTTCAACATTACACCATGTGTAAAACGAAAAATGATTACCTTCTAAAAAATTCTTTCAATTATTTTGCAATCTGATCTGACCTAGTGTATTTGGAAAGAGAATAGTGAGAGGTGTTACTTGACCTAAATCAAATGTTTTAAAAAAATCATTAAGGTCATCAAATTATGCAATGTATGACTTTAATCTTTTTAACACAATTTCTACAAAGACTTTTTTGGATCTAGGCGATATTGATCATTATGCTAGGCACATTCTTGCCCTTACCAAAGGGCAAGCATAATTTTGGACCCACTTTCAAGATACAAGAAGTTAGGCCATGGTTTTAACCAATAGTCCCATGAGGTTGAAGTTCAAGACTCGTAACCTTGCAATAAAACCCTAGTCCCCATAAACTCCAAAAACATTGATCACCTCTCCAACCTCCCATCCAATGTTTTCCATGATCCCCATGGTGCAATACTCATCTACCATGCATCACCCATCATGATCATTCATAGTTACATAGTTATCCCATCTTGATAACATACCATGTGTCATGACCCCATGTTCATAGTAGCCATAGTCACTTCAGGTTTCAGGTTTTGGACCTTCCCCTTCCAAGTTTTTTTAGAGTTTTGAAGTTCCACTATTTAGTGTTATGATCGAGTTGCAACCTCTTTGCATACTAATTTTCATTGGCTATTGGTGTTTTATGAGTGATATGATTACATTAGCAACAATCCAAATTCATTCAATATTACAAGGTGTTGAATCTTAGCAATTCATGTAAATGGTATTCAAGATACATGGATGTATTTCAATAAAATGTACAAATTTGAATTGTTGGGATATTTGAAAATTTTGACTTATAAAATTCATGTAGTTTACATCTAATTGCATTCAAATTGTGAACCAAAACAAAAGGAGATGCTCCAATGGACTATATGATTATCATGAAATTGTGTACAAAGGAATTCATGGATTGAATTGAATGAATTGAAAGTCTAATGAAAAAATTGTTCAATACTCAATAACTTCTTGGAGAAGGGTCAAAATGTTATGAAATTGACTTAGTAGACCCCTACTCATCAAGGCTTTCCAATGGTATCAAAAATGTGACACAAGGCATTGTGATCTCAACATGACAAACAAAACAAACAAACAACCTTCTTTCATAGACAGATTTGCCAATTACAAAAGAAAAAAAAACTCCTAAGGAAACCAGCCGATGACCAAACACTTAAGCACTTAGGGTAGGTTGAATCCAAGGGGAGGGCTTTGTTGTTTTTTTGTGTCCAAACAAAACTTGAGTTCCTCCTATTGGCACACTTGATGCACTAAAAATCGTCAAAAACAAAATAGAATTAAAAAAGTTATAGCCCCCAAGGTAGAGCGGGTCAAGAACAAAAAAGAACAAACCACCAAACGCTACAAAGGTTGGTTCCCAAACACCCAATAAATTCCTTGTATGTTGTTTTGTTTCTATTAGAGTTCAAAGGTGATTTGTAGAACTTCAGGTGATGCTCCCATATCAATTTAGATCATGAGTAAGTAAGAAAGTTACAAGGTTTGAAAATAGGAGGGCTCAAAATGAAGAAAAATGAAAAAAAATGCATTTTACAATTTGAAAAAACTTACTTTCTTTACACCTTTTTTGGGCTGGTCCCTTGGCTTTGCCTTTCAAAGATAATTTGTAGAGCTTGAGAAGGTGCTGCTATAACATTTTAAATCACTCAAAATGAACAAGAATTGGGAAAGATGTGCTAAAGCGTCCGGTCATAGGTAGGCGATTGGTAATGGGCCGGTTTACACTAGGCACGCATACTGTATGTACTGTTCGGCAAATATTCTCGACGGGATTCGTAGTCGTAGCGTCGGTGTGTGTGTGTGTTTGTCTCCCTCGATTGTGCGGCTGTTGGCATTGTAATTCCGTTTGGCAGGAATTGTCTCCAAAAGATGATCGGACGTGCTTTGCAAATGCGGCTGTTGGCATTGTAATTCCGTTTGGCAGGAATTGTCTCCAAAAGATGATCGGACGTGCTTTGCAAATGCTGACACTAGCGATACTTTTACCGCACCCTGCGAGGATGACTAGGGCGCTGGATTGGTCTCAATCCTCGGATGTTCTTCTGTGTCATGCGGATCTACAGCAGTGTGGAGCATCTGCTGCTGCTGCTGCAGTAGCCAAGAATTCAAGAAAGATTCTGGACGTAACCCACACGCTTCGAGAAGATCTGCCCATCTGGCTCGGGGAGGATGGGCTGGGACGAATCACAGCTCCGGTATTGAGCATGAGTCGCGGTGATCACGCCAATTTGTCTAAGCTGAAGCTAGACAGCGTACACACCGGCACTCATGTGGATGCTCCGGGAACATTACGTGCAGGAGTTTTATGAGGAAGGGCTGGATGTCGCACTATTGGACCTCAACATTCTTGTTGGTAAGGAATAAGCCTGAAGATTACATGAACAACCCCAGGTTTAGGGTTTTCATACCTACCCCTTCAACAATCTGAATGACTGTAATGACGACGGCTCTCTTGCTTTCTCTTCCAACCTAGTGTCCTCCTGCTTCACATTTGCAAGGTAGTCAGCTTATGATTCTGATCATAAGTCCAGTACTACCAGTGATACGAGGCAGAATCATCTAGGGTTTCGGGTACTAAGGTTTCTTTTGGGAAATTTCTTCTTGCTTGTTTTCCAACCAGGGAGAAGGATTGCGTGTCTGCTCTGCTTCCTGCAAGAGCCCCTGGTTATAAGGACCACCAGTGATTAGGGTTATTGTGATTTTGGGGGCCAGGTCCTGTGCTGCTTGTGGATGCTCCAAGGGACACAAATTTGACAGGTAAAATATTTTGTGCACACATTTGTATTCAGCAGCTCCAAGGCCATGCAATTTTGCTTCTCTGCTCCTGACCATGATGAATTTGCTACTCTTGTGGGATTGCAGACTCTGAAGATGGTGCTTGAACTTTTATGTGAGTGTTTGTTGATGTGAACAGTGCAGGTATTGGCATCCCTCCATATCCCACCAGGAGTGGAACGCATCATCTTCAGGACTCTCAACACAGACAGGTACAACCAGAAGAATTATCATGTTGCAATGGCACTGTGAGGAAGGCTCTTAGGGTTTCAGGACTTAGGTTTGTATGGGTGGGTGAAGTTGCAATCTCCTTTTGATTGTTTTTCTCTATTACGATGTCCTTCCTCTGCCAGAATGCTAGCAACGTTAATGCATCTTGTGGCAATGTACAAGATTTCTTGGATATATTTTGGTGACAATAACCTTGTGGTCATGTTCAGGAGAACAAGCAGTTGTGATTTGTTTTTGAAACATTGTCCTCATGATCTGTGTGATTAGTAAGACAGGTGCCTTATGTGAAGAACAGCCTTTGACAGCAGTTATGTTGGGTTAACTACTGATGGAGCAGAGTGGATTGTCACCCAAACCAAAATCAGGTTCATTGGTCAGCCTTCTACACCTTTGCATAATTTCCTAGTTGTTCTACCCCTTGATCTTTCCTTGGATGTCTCTTTTGTGTGCATCAGTCACAGAAGTTATATCTGTGATAAAGGGGTGATGCCTTCTGATTTCTGCTTCATTACCTTGCTCCTGTTTGAATGATTGGTGATGTTGCTGGGATCTTTGGGCTATGGTGTAACATCAGGAATTGATTACCTTCCGATTGCAGCTTATATCAATCTTGTCTCAGCCCACCAAGTCCTTTTGAAAAAGGTTCTTGTTTCTGTTCTTCTCAACCCCCTCCTTGTCACCTGTCCCTCACCATGATCTTGGCATGGTGGCCATATCAAGTAGACTTAGAGCATAGTGTTCTCTTCTGGTTACTGGGTTTCTTCCCACCTCTCCTTGAAAGCTTTATTTCTCCCCATGTCCAATGTGCAGGCATCAGCCAAAAGGATGACAGCATGCTCTAAATTAGCTGTCTGTCATTCTCTCTGGATTTGGCACTGAGAAGACCTGTCATTTGATACTGGTTTTTTTTTGGGTTCTTGCCTCAAAAGTCATGGTTCCCTGCCTTGATATCTTTTCTTTTCAATTACAGCTAGAGGAATTACTACACGACTGGTGACAAAGAACTCTCTGGTTCCATGAATTGCTGATACAAGATATTGGCTCATGAATCTAGTCCTATTGAGAACATGCAATTAGCTTTCACATGTCAAGCTTATGGGTAAGTGATGTGGTAAATTGCAGAAGTTGATACTGGTGGAGGGACTGAACCTGGATGATGTAGATATGGGTCTTTATATCACGCATTGCCTCCCTTTGAAGCTTATGCAGGCTGAGGGCTGTCCAATCCCTTGCATTCTTAAAACATGAGACTCCATGGTAAACTGTATTAAACATCCTGGCAGAAAGCTGTGAAAAAATGGGAAAGAGCAAGTGATGTTTGTGAGTTAATCCTTGTGGCCTTAGACTGTGTACTACTAGCCATCAGTTATTGAGGAATAATTGTTAGAGACTAAATTGCAGGGAAAATGCCTGCACTCTGTGTATAACAGAAGTAACGCTTAGAATTGCTTGCTGCTTTGTCATAGCAGTGATGTACATTTGCTCACACAAATGGTGTATGTCAGTAGAGACAGTTATGTCAATATATGTATCCCAAGGAATTCATGGAAAGGACTTGCCAATCAACTATCAGTCAATAGGGTCATGTCTTCTTGCATGACACACAGCTGAAGAACACTGGGGAGGCATACAAAGCTGATGCAAGAGTTGTTTGTAAACAGTAGAAGTTTTTCCTTTTCATGGAACACACAAAGTACTGGATTTCAGAATGTGCATTTTGGCACTGATCCCTGTTTTGTGATGTTGGAAGTCTGTCTTCACACAGAATCCTTTCTTGACAAATACTGTCCAGGGACATCAAAATCAGTGTGCATCTAGAATTGCATGTTGGTATTGTTGAGAAAAACACTAGTGTTGCTGCACAGATCTGACTAACCTGCTCTTCCATTGAATTTAAAGGAGAACCTGCTGGAGCATCAAGATTGAATAGAGAGAAACTCCATCTGCATGTGGTGCGGTGGCACTTTGACCAGTGCATGATGAAGAAAGAGGTGAACTTGCATTTCCTGACTTTCTGCATTTGTTATAATTATAAAGAGGTCTACATCCACCAGATTTATCCAAACATCAGGCAACAGAACTGGTGCCATCAGCTACGATGGTGAAAGCTGATCCCTGGAGAAGTCTGTGGTTTCAAGCCCTGGTTGCAATTGTGAGCATATTTATGTATGTAATCTTCACCCAGCAAGTATGTGTGTGTGTGTGTGTGTGTGAGAGAGAGAGAGAGAGAGAGAGAGAGAGAGAGAGTTGTTTTTTGTTTATCTATTAATGTGGATGATCAAGTTGCGATCTCTTTGCATACTAATTTTCATTGGATATTGGTGTTTTATGAGCAATATGATTACATTAGCAACATACCAAAATTCATTCAATATTACTAGGTGTTGAATTTTAACAATTCATGTAAATGGTATTCAGGATACATGGATTTATTTCAATACAATGTACAAATTTTTAATGTTGGGATATTTGTAATTTTTGACTTATAGTTTTCATGTAGTTTACATCTAATTGCATTCAAATTGTGGGCCAAAACAAAAGGAGATGCTCCAATGGACTATATGATTACCATGAAATTATGTACAAATGAATTCATGGATTGAATTGAATGCAGTGAAAGTCTTTGTTCAAAACCCACCTGGTGGTGGACTCATTAAACATAATAGTCTAAAATAGGATGTGGTTCAGAAACACATTTAATTCAATGTCAAGTCAAGAAATTGTGAAAATCATGTAAATTTAAGACAAATTTAGTGGAAGATTTCATGTGTGGCTAATGAAAGGAATAAGGTGTGAGTTGCAAATAAAACAAACCAAAATAATTTTCCAAATATTTTGAAAGAAACACAATTGAACAACTTTTCAAATATTTTGTAGTGCAGCGACAACACAAATTCTCTAGCACATTGAATGTGCCATCATTCAAGACAATGCCTCGTTAGACTTTAAAGATTGATGAATATTCTAAAAAATAAAAACCTTATACAATAGATTTTAAGCATTGAAACTTTTGAGGCAACAATAGATTTGATAGGATGTAAGTAATTATCGTCATTAATAGCAGTTCCACCCATATCAGTATTTGAGCCTCCAATAATATTTCTCATTTCCAAGATGGCTTATTTATTGGTTTTCATGCTCCACCTATAAACATGAAAATTGGGACAATAGAAGGTGAGAGATTATTTAAATAAAATCACTTTGAGCAATCAAAGTTTCAACTTTCACATTTTTCCCATAGTAATTCCAAAGTAGTATCCTTTTTCACTTGAAGAACACCCATTCTCTCACTTGTATGTGCAATTATAAAATTCTTAGTTGCCAATTTAATGAGGAATATAGCCCTAGCCCCAACTACCAAAAGCAGTGATTCTGGAGATGTGTATTCCACATGATTGTGTATGCCACCCTCATGCCAGTAATTGGATTCTATCAAAAGGCATGGGGGCGAAATATTGTCAACAAATATTTTAGAAAAAGGATGCATTTCCAATGTTCAAGAAAAGCCACCCACCGAATCTTTCGCTGGACCCACCTAAATGACAACTAATTGTAAAGAGGGTTGCATTAATGTGGCAGCGCACCCATTGCACAAGAGCTCCTCAGTCATATCATGTATCTTGTTGCATTTTGACATTTATTTTCATATTGGCCTACTACCTAATATATGTTTCTTGTTCCTGGTTGGTGGAACCTCATAACTGGCCGAACTCGATGTCACAGAAGTCATAAGCTAGACCCTCTTGTACAATCCATTATGTTTAGTAACTAGCTCAAGCGTTGGTTATTGTGAATATACTTGGGCTCCACTATTCATGTTAACTTGCGTGATCTAGGTGGTTACCTAGTCTGTAAATGTTAGTGGCTCTTATGTGATCAATTCGTGGGTAAGAGCGTCTCCAGCGCTGCTCAGTATGCGACCTTGCGAAAATATTTTTCACATCCAAGTTTAGTTATGTACTCTTTTGAAAACCCCCCGCCCCCCCCCCAATCATTATGATGGACCAATCAGAAACACTAAGCAGCAGCTAGATCATATTTAGTATACTCTATTTCGCGGGTGTACAGGGCTGCTGAGCCCCTTACCAGCCACCTGCGCAATCACCCTGAACCAAAATCATTTTCCTGCATCAAAGCGGCATGTGTTGGATTTTTCTTTATCCATTTTTACTGTGCAGAATCTCATACTGAGCACTGCTGGAGATGCTCTAAAATGAATGAAAAGTTTCAAAGTCCTTTATTTTCACCATTCTAAATAAGAAGAATTAGAAGCTGAGTGGTTTGTTGATGGATATGCATAGGATTTTGATTTTAGTTTTTTTTAATGAAACAAGTGGCTCATCACTTAATGATTCTGTTCCTTATGGCAAGTTACACTTAGTGTTCACTTTTATGAAGAACCTTCAGTTTTGGTTCTATAAAAAAATTAGAATGATTTTAGTTGCAGTTCAGGTTCCAGAAAAAACAAAACTTGGAATTTGGTCTTGGGTTCATTTTTTCAAATAAATTATGCATTTGGTTTTGAGAATCAAATTTGGTTATGGACTAGTTCTGAATAACCTAAATTGGATCCGGTGCTTAAATGGTGATTACCCTTCAATTTCCATCCAATTTCAGTCTTTTTTTAAAACATTTTGTTCCCAGTTGCAAACATAAATGGAATCAGAACCCAGTTTTGGTTCTTATCTCCACTTTCGATTCCGTTCCAAAATTGGTTCTGAAAATCAAAACCGATTTTATTTTATTTTTATTATTAAATGGAACCAACACCAAAATGCACACTCTAACTAGTCAACCAAAATATCCACCCTTCACATTGGTTCAAACCAATGTTGTGAGAGTATTTGATTTCCAATGTTATAATCAAGTTTTCAAGGTTAAGTTCTTGTGATTTAGACTTTAATTCACACCTTTTTGTGCAACCAACACAAAAATTAGATTGTGGAGTTAGTATTTTGCTAGATCCAAATTCAAAACCAAAACTACGAAAAAATAATTTTGAAAAGAAGGGCAAGTGATTCAAATATGCTAGTTGAATGTTATTTTTTTAAGTTGAAAAAATCCTCAATTTCAAAGTTAAGTTTTTATTAGTTATTGAAGTTTGTACCTATATAGACACTGGATTTAATTTTTATAAAATTTTATGCCTATACAATATTTAACATAATGAAGTGTGTAATGTGTACATGGAATCAGACTCAATTTTTGAAGTGGGCTCAAGGTTCTTGAATTTGAAAACAATGTGTTAGGACTCAAATTGTAGGGTTTAAAATTGGTAAAAAATCAGCTTAAATTTGCACGGAAGTGAGTTTCAATTATTTTTTAAAGAATAAAATAGTGGTTAGAAACTCATTGTAGTAAGAATCCCCTAAAGTCATGATGGTACATGTATTATGTACTTTGTACCCATTTCATCTCACTATTCCTATGCATGTGGTTCTTATGCAGAGGCTTCTTTGGGTTTATGTACCAAGAAGGGGAACTTTACAAAAGAACATGCCTGCCTCTAGACCTAGTTAACAAGCACACAACACTTTCAATAGATTATTTGGCAATATGTTGTTAAATTAACTTCATAGGCACAATATTATATCGGCAGGTATTGATTATTGTCATTATGATAAAAATTGGAGCTTTGCAATGCTATGCATTACCAGTGCTACTCAATTTTTTTTGTTAAATTGTGTTTTGATACAATTTTCAACAATTTTTCATTATTTATGTCAACGTCAAAACTTAATTTAAAGTATTATACATTTCATGGACATGAAAAGATACGTGATAATTTGTTTTTTAATATCCATGTTGGTGGATAAGGAAAAAGGGTGAGATAGTTATAAACTAGAAGTAGTTATTAAGAAAAAGAGATGTAGTTAGGCTGGAAAATGATGAGGTAGTTACTTCTAAAATTGTTTTTGGAATGGTCCATGGACAACCATACAAAGCATTCTGAAAAATCCCCCATATACCAGTTTCAATTACTTGTCCCTAAAATTAATTTGCATTTTTGGACATGTCATTGTTTCTCTATTCAATTGGTGGACATGTCCAAATTTGGATGATCAATTTCGGGGCACATTCCATTGTTTTCATTGATCACTTTGGGCTTTGGTACATGGGATTAAAAAAACCTTTGTGTAAAACCAGCTTAGGGGAAGACCCTAGGTATGTGCACAAGTATGTATACATGAGTATTATAGAACCTATTGTTGGGTATGTCTTAAAACTCATACGTAATATATTTGTAAAACATTAACCATTTGTGAAACATAATGATTGGGGCTTCCAATATTGCCTCATATCGTGAAAACCATTACACGAGGATGAGTGGCTAAGGTTAGGAGGGGTAAATAATGCGTAAGGGCATTCCATAAAGAACTTGGTGCCATCAATAGTGTGGACACCCCCTCCTTTGCAAAATGGAAGAGAACAATTTTTTATTCAACATAGTTACATTTTTCATTTTTTGACATGTCTTTTCTAAGCAGACATGGTGATCACTTTTGCATCTAGTAACTAGGATGCACTTGGTGTACTTTGTAATTTTTCCCATTGAAATTGAAGTCTATTAAACATTGTTTCAATATTTAATATTTTTGCTCCAATATTTGTCATGTGCAAATATTTTTTATGACATATTTTCAAGTTTGAACCATTTTTTGAATGTTCAAAAAACGTTAATGTATTGCAAATATTTATTTTTATCTAAGGTGCAATTATGTTATTTTCTCCCTCTTTTCAATATTCTAGTATGATTGCGTTGGGTAATGCCATACCCTTGCAATATTTCCCTAATATTTCAATTTAGATCTTTTTATAGTCATGCCTAGAATCAAGGTATGTCTAATGCAATTTGGTATGTGAAAATGGACATCCTAGTACAACATTAGTATGGTTCTAAGGTAATATTTGTTTTGTACCAATTTCATACCACTTTCAATACCAAGGATAGACCCTCCTTCAAAGTTCATGTTGGCCAAACATCAATCTTAGGTCTAATATTAAGACCACATTGGTATGAAAGTTTTTTAAAGTACATAACCATGACCAAACTATGATCTTAAAAAGAAATGTCCAATACTAGGACCAACTAATATGTTCAAAAGTTGATACCATAGCTTCGAGTCAATTTTCACATTGATAAAAAAGTTATTTTTCGAAAATTAATTCACTTTTACGAATTTGAAATTATTGTTTCTTCATGGGCTACTATGATATTTTCATATAAGGAAAAAAATCATTCAAATTGTAGCTTGTGATAATTCTCATGGTTTTCGACACCTTAGCTTCATATTTTCAGAAAAAGAAAATTCATTATTTAAAAAAGGATTTAGTGAAAAATTTGACGTTAAAACAAAATACTAGACCAACATTGGTTAGAACGAATGTTGGCATGTTTAGAATTGAGATAGGTTCAAGTCTAGGTTATAAGCCAAGTTCTAAGGTGTCCAAATCAAAGGTTTTGAATTTTGTTGGAATTACCATTGGAAGCTAACTAGGCAATTGACTTTTTAAAAATTGAATTAAAACCTAAACCGAGGGTGTTTGCCCTATTTGAATTAGTTTCAGGTTTTTTACGTGGATAAATTATATTTTATTATTTTAAAACAAGTAAGCTTGACCCTACATTTCAGGCAAGTTATTCCAATTGAATGGTTATACATGATTGAACTATGTGCATTAGGTGAACAGACTAGTATCACGAATAAATGTTTAGCCATGTGTAATAAACATCAAATTGAACTTAGTTTTAAATTAGAATGGCTCTAGATTTTTGTTAGAATTGAAGGTTTTAGAAATCCAAAAAATTGGTTTCAAAATCAAACTCCGAGTTCCATCCAAAACAAAGGAAAAAAATAAAACTAGGATCAAAAGTTTCTCTTGAAATAAAAACAACTAGACAACACAAGTTAAGACTATTTATTGACACACTTAGAGTACTAATTTGTTTTTGGGATGGGGGCATTTTATGGATTTGTGAAATTTCAACAATTTATACAAATTAGAACTTGTGTTTAATTCTTCTTTTCCTACAACCAATGGAAAGTGGGAACGTTATTCTTTGAATTGTGACATGCACAACATATTTAATTATAGAATGTCAATTCCAACATATATTTATATCCTTTTTAATTTTTATAATTATTATTAGTCAAAATTACACACAAATAATGAAGTGAAGTTGTAGAGTTGAAAATACACTCCAAGCCATTTTCTTCACAACCTTTCATTTCACCACTTACAAAATGAAAGGTAGAAATTAAGTAAAGCATTTTAAAACATTCACAAAGAATTCATTACAATGGCAAAACTTATCACATGTTTAAAAAGATGTTCCATTACATAAAATAATGTTTAAAATGCAAGATTGTGACATGATATTAATCCAAATTGTTCATTGGAGAAGGTGTTTGGGGGAAGGAAACTTTATATGATGATTATTGTAATTTGCAATATACAAGCTTTTCACATATAAATTAACATCAATAAATTGACATAACAAAATTGAAACACAAATGTGTTCATCAAGTAAACCATAATAAATGATGTTGCTTGGGGACAAAAATGGCACATTCAATTTGTGAACTAACACAATGTGCACTAACATAACATAGTCATCAAATTATTGTCTTTTGATTTGGAAATATTAATGCCTAAAATATGATTAATGATTAATTTTTATTGGACATTTTCATTGCCTCGATTCTAGTGTTAAAATTATCTGCAAAAATAGTAAAACTGAAGAATAAAACCTTGAGTTTCCCTAAAACTAAGGATGATAGTCAAAATGTAGGATGAAATTATGCTTAAGGAAAATGACATAGAAGGAAAATCAAATTTCCTCCCCAATGTAGGGTGATTTGAGTTTCCTCTTGTCTTTTGTGTCTTGCTTGTGACTACGTGTCTACCTTAAGTTGATTCGAGTTTCCTCTTGTCTTTTGTGTTTTGCTTTTGACTACGTGTCTACCTTAAGTTGATTTGAGTTTCCTCTTGTCTTTTGTGTTTTGCTTGTGACTACGTGTCTACCTTAGTATGCACCTATTTATGTTATGGAATACATAAAATGGGAGTTAATGGATTACACAAAGCCTACCTAAAGGATTAGTTATGGATTTTTTAAGTTAGGGGATACTTAAAAATTATCTAAGGACACTTTAAAAATCTACCTTAGGTTATGGGATATTTAGGGACTACTTAAAAGCCTATTAGGACCTATTTAAGGAATCCAAGGAAACACCTCAAAATTTACTTAGGTTATGGGATATTTCAGGGCTATTTAAGAGGCTACATTAAGGCTATTTAAGGGGTGATTATCAAAAGCCAACACATGCAACTACATGAAACTTATGTAAAGGATTACTTATGGACTACCTAAAGAAACATATAGGGGCCTATAAGTTATGAGATACCTAAAGGCTACTTAAAAGGTTACATAGAGACTACTCGTGGGACTCGTTAAGGATTTCTTGCATTAAGGGATACCTAAAGGTTATTTATGGGGCTACATTGCGGCTATCGAAGGTTGGTTCATAGTCCCTATGTACACCCTATGAACTCTTTAAGTAGCCTCTTAAATAGCCTTTAAGTATCCCCTAACCTAAGTAGGTCCCTAGATAACCCCTATATAACCTCTATGTAGACTCTTCATAGCCCATATCTTGGATAGCCCATAACCTAGGTAAGCCCTGAAGTGGCCTTAAGGTAGCCCTCAAATAACCCCTTTGATTATGTAAATAATATCCTTAAATAACCCTTAAGTATCCCCTAGCCTAGGAAATATTTTTATAGCCCCTATGTAGGCTTTATGTAACCTCTTAAATAGATCCTAGGTATCTCCTAACCTAGGTGACCCCCTTGGTAGCCCCTAGGTAGCCTTTAAATAGACCTTTAGAGATTGGCCTTTATGCAACTCCCCATGTATGCTTTTTGTCGTCCATGCCTTACATAGATAGGTTGGTAAATAAGTAGGTCATTCACATGTTGAAAAGTAGGTGGGCCTTGAACTAGTAAGCACCCTATTTACATAGTATCCTAATATATGTGCCCATAACCTAAGTATCCCATAATCTAATTTCAAAAAAACTTGCGGGGGTCATCATTTTGATGGAATGATCCTCACTTTATCAACTATATGGATAAGTCAGAAAGGAGCATGAGTGACTATAGAGAAGCCAAAATTTAGATGTTCTAACTTTCAACATGGAGGATTAGAATACCATCTAAGAAAAAATTGATAGAATTGAATTCTCGATTTAAATATTAAGGATCTTAGGAGTGGGGACTTTCAAAGATTTAAAACAATTTAGAAATGAAAATCAACATGAAAGATCCTACAATATTTACATGATTACCATTTAGAGCGAACAAAAGTTCTAGAAATAAGATTTATAATGAATTTAATGGTTTACAACAACCATAGAAAGGTTGAAAATGAATTGCAAGCTACCAACATATATTGGCGGATTAATTTCATGCCAAAATTTTGGTGGTGCAACCCCTCAAACATTTTGTTTGTTTATTTTTTGGTATGATGATTAGTCTAAAAGTAATTTAATACTTAATATGGTACCATGGGGAGGTGTTAAATAAATTAAATGTTTGGATTAACAGTTTATAATAAATATTCTAATTTTCTATAAATCACATTGTTATGTAAATTAGATTTTCAAAAGAAGCAATGATATTTAACCTTATAAAAGTTCAAAAACTTAAGAACTCCACTACCATAAAAACTAATGTGACATGTGCTATTGGCTGAAGTTTAAATAAGGATAGGTAACTCTTCCAAATGTGAACAAGAAGAAAATAAAGGCCAATTGTGAACAAATCATATTGAACTTTAAATCAATTTTCAATGATAAAAATGATTCAAAATAAAATATATGCCTTGCCTTAGGTATAAAAATTATGAAACCAAACCAAACCCAAAAATTCCCACTAATCAAGGGCTTTCTTGTAGTACCAAGAGCTTCCCCCAATTTCCTTTGAAGACATAATTTTGATCTTCTTGAATTTTCTTTTAGAAAATTGTTTTACATTCAATAACTCTTGCATCATAGGTTTAAACATTGATGGTTTTAAATTGGCATTGTAAGGTGGTTTTAATTGCCACCAAAAGCCCAAAATTTTGATACCCAATGACCTTTATTCTATTTGGCAATCATCATACTTATCTTCATGTTCCTAGATCCCCAAAAATTAGTACCAAAATTTGAAATAAAAAGGATAGGCCTTTCTTGGGAATGTAAGTTCCAAGTGACCCAAGTAAGACAAGTTTTTAAATGCAAAGTGTACAAATAAGCCTCCAAATGGGAAGGCTTCAACCATAGTATTGTAGAGTCTTGAAATTCCTTAGAGAATGCACTCATATTTCATGAGAAGGAATCATGATGTCCACTGTGTTACTTACAATGAAAATTGGTTAGATAATGGTGAAGTGAACCACAAAGTAAAACTTGTACATCTAGAATCTCTTAGTTGCACACATGATCTAAGATCATGAAATTGATAGAACATAAGTAACGGTTTTGCCAAAGTCTTCAGAGGACAGAGGGATTTGGTTCCCAAGCATATAGCGATCAGTGAATGCACTATTTTCCTTGTTGCCAAATACCAAGTCACCACCATGCCACAAATGTGATATCAATGCAGGTTTATTGGAGCCATATTCCAAATATATATACGCACGATCAAGAGCACGGGGTACTTTACTATAGAATGAAGCAGCCAATTTACGCATTGTGGGGAGGTTCAATGTGCCCCAAGAAGACGTTGTGAACTCTGGTCCCTTACAGTGAAAATCAATTTTTTTAATAAATCCACCTTGCACAACTTCGATTTCCTTTTCCTTCAATCGTTCTAGATGTTGGGGGTCCACAAAAAGACCAGTTAAACAACCAAATGCAACATTTCCCTCGTGCCAACAACAACCTTCCATGATGGTTATCTCGCGTGGTTGAAAAAGTAGTTTGACCCCTTCAAGTGTTTTTGATCCTTTGTTATAAATCCCTGTCTTGTAAATGTATGTCCCGCCAAAGATCTTCTCGTTTTTTGACACATTTGTGTAATAAGTGAAATATGTCCCAATAAGATAATACCCCTACATAACATAGGTTTATGAATTAGTCAATTGTTGGTCAAAAAATATGGCAACCATGAGAAAATACAATTTTTTTATTATGTTGATTTGGTATCAAAATAGTAAACAAAATAGGGAGGATTTAGGACTGAAACCCCCCCCACAACACAAATTTCAACAATGATACTAATAGGCACCTTCTATTTAAATCCATTAGTAATACAACCAATGAAAAGTGCAAAATGTATGGAAAATCTTTCTTTGAATTGTAACATGGACAAACCTAATTGATTGTAGCATGTCAAATCAACCATTTTCAGCTATGGTTTCATTTGAACATTATAAGATATTAAATTTACATATAAATAATGAAATGAAATTGTGGATTTGGAAGAACACACCTGGCCCTCGTGTTCATGACCTTCCATCTCATGATCATCTACAAAATGAGAAGATAAAAGATAAGTAAATAACATGCACATACAAAATATATATTTTTAAATGGCAAAAAATTTGTTTGCGACAACCAATTTTATCATATGTTTACAACAATGTTCCAATAGATTTTTTATGGTTAAATTGCAAGATTGTGACATGTCTTTAACCCATGACATGTTCCCCATATGAAAAGTTGGTAGGAAAAAAATAAATTGATCTCATAATTATGGTAATTTACAATATATGAGCTTATAGCAACAAGTTGAAACCAATTAAAAATTTGTAACTAAATTAAAAACAAATGTGTTCATCCAACAAAACATACTTGGCGATTGAAATGGTTCTGGAGAAAAAATATCACTTTCAACTGACAAACTAGCACCAACATCCAACCTGCAATGACTCACAACATATGGTCACCAGGTTATTAGCTTTTCATTTGGAAACATTGTGTAATCATTAAGTCGAAATACGGTGGCACCTATTTAAAATAGGAATGAATTTAAAATTCTTCAATTCCTAATCTATAAGCAACCAACTGCACAACCTTTCACATCTTAATGCACTTAAGCTACATTGCACAAAACCACAATGTTAATTAGAGAATGAAATTTATAGTTTTCATTTTTAATAAATGAATATTTGAAGAATCTATGAGATTTATGTGATATGGTAAAATTGTGGGGTATATTAATGAAACTGAATTTACCTTTCTTCTATTTCGCTCAGCTCCAAAAACAGATGATTGGAAATATCAAGGGGAATGATTTCCAAACTCATTGTTTTTGCAAGCATGAGGTTCCTACAAATAGTGGAAAAGTTCGGTCGTTCCTTTGGAGATAATTCCCAACAACTAGTGATGCAATGACGAAGGTAGCTTGGACAATCATTTGGTAATGGTGGTCGAAGGTCATGGTCTTTTTTAATTTTGGCATGAAGTGTAGCCCTTGGTTCACTTGCAAATGGTGGTTCACCAGTAAGAATCTCTGAACATACCATAGCAAAACTCCAAACATCAGCTTTTGGAGGGAATTTTGGACTTTTTTTTCCATCCACCACAAGTTGGCCAAAAACTTCAGGTGCAGCATATGTAGGTGTGCCTTGGCGTGGAGTTTGTGTTGAGGAGGTTTCAGTCATGTTATAAGTTTTGGCTTTCCCAAAGTCTGCTAACTTCACATGCAAATAACCTTCAGAAAATTCCATACTGGGCTGTACAAGAATGTTTGAGGTTTTGAGATCCCTATGAACAATCTTCTTACTATGAAGGTATCTCATGGCATTTGCAACTTGTAACATTATGTCAATTGCCACATGCAATTTGAATGGTGTGTAAGATCTTCCTTGAAATTGGTCTTCAATGTGGGTGCAAAGGTCTTTAGGCATCCATTCCATCATGATGTAGGATTTCTTGGCATCCTTCCAATACCAAAAGAATTGTGCAATATGTGGATGATGGCAGCTCCTCAAAATGGTGACTTCTTTTTCTTCCATATTAGAATTAGAAGCATCGATGATTTTCAATGCACATTTTTTCTCCAACCAGGTGACTTCATTCACAGCACCAAATGAACCCTTGCCCAATAATTCACCCTTAGTGTACTTCTTCAATTGAGTGTCTACTTCTTTGATTACATTCTCGGCATCTCCCATAATTCGAGCCAACAAATAGATAGAAAGAATTTGCTCCTTGTTGTAGGTGTTATTAGGTGATATGAAACTTGCATTGGCATGTTGTTTTTTCACATCTTCAAGCTTGGCACATAGATAGTCCTTGTCAACTTTTGCTTGACCTTGCAAAGAACTATTTGCATTCAAGAACTTTTGAAGAAGTTCCTCTTGCTTTCTCAAAGCCTTTGTTGTGTTTTGAATAACTCTAGATTGCTCCATGTTAGCACTTGTCATTTCGAGAACTCCTGTCCACCATGAAAGGCCAAGAAGAATCTCTATGACATCCTCTTCCACATTGGCTAGGGTTATTGCTCCATCAAGCCATGAAAACTCTTTGCATAAACACCTATGCACTAAAACCTTTGCATGTTTCACCAACATATGTATCTCTTGAAAAGCCCTCTCTTGACCAATTGTGATTGAGGTTGACATACTAACAAAGGTTTCTAAGGTAATCCTTGTTTTTGTTATCTTTTTTCCTAAATAGTTACAAAGATTTTTGTTAAGTTGAATTTGGCCAATGTCTACTACAATATTTTCAACTTTCTTCATAGTGACTAATATTGGCTCCAACTGTAAGTTTAACTCTTTGCCACTCGACCCCAAGTTTCCAAAAACCATAGACCTTATAAAACTCCAAATTTGGCCAAAATAAAAAGCCATGACTTGCCCCAACCAAGTCATTCCCAAGGTGGTTAACAAGTTCACAAACTATATGAAAGGAAAGCCAAGCATATAAATGATGTTTACGTAACCCACTTGTACCTACAAGCACCAAGATGTTATTGTATGTGTTAGAGCCACAACCATGTTAAAAACATGTAATGGCATATACCATTAATCTATGTATGTAGATGCTATGTAAGGAAACTCACAAATCAAAGAAAACAATAAATGCACATTACATCAAAAGAGGGGCAATGCCTTCTTACATAATTTAAGCAAATTAATTTTGGTTTTTCAGTCTTGCAATGATCTTGTTTCTTAGTACTCCATAGACTTTCTCAAGATCTACACATCACATCCAACAACTTGTAGATTAGATTTTTCTTGATGATTAATGCACCCATAAGCCTCACGGTGACATTATTTCTTTTTTTCACCACATTATATGACATAGTCTTCTAGTAATGATCATACATTCATAATAGTGATCAAAATCTCTATTGAACATTACTTCGTTTCTTTAATTGTTGAATATGCTACCATAGACCTTAATATCATGGGATGGTCTGGTTATTGCTTATTCTAATAGGTGTGTCACCAAGCCCACCTTCATGGGCTCGCTTGGCGCTTTACTTAAGAGAATGGGCAAGACTTGATCACCATTCCATAGTACACTCCTAACAAGTTCATGGATTCATAGAAAACTACATATTTAGATTCATAGATCCATCAAAGATGGAACTCCTCACTATGATCACTAATATATCAAAAGTGTAGAGTTAAAGCCCAAGGCAGCAGTTTCTACTGGAATAAGGGTTTTAAATATGCAAGGTGGAGTTTGGTAAAACATGTGGCTGAAGACTTTACCAAATGTAAAGATCAAGCTTGGATTTTTATACCTAGAAGTTATCATGAAAAAAAACGATGCAAGGCATTTTGGAAGATAGAATGTCCACGCCTGCAGAAGTTTCATTTTCTGGAATGTCCCCCACAGGTTTTTACACTCTACAAAGCATGCTCTAAAATACACTAGAAAAAATCCAAGGAAGTCTTTTACCAAGCTGAGCAAAGTTCTAGCACGTAGAAGGTACCTTTTTCCTTAGGTCCCAGCTACCAACGTCGTCTTGCTTTGGTTTCTATTCACAAAGGAACCAGTGATGCAGTATCATGAAGTCCTCCAAAGAGCAATAATAGACCAAAATTATTCAGCTCCCGAAATTTTGTTTTTTGGGTATGGCTGATTGCTGCTGTCCCAGAAGTACCCCAAAGCCTATTAGCTGGACACTATTAGCTCGCCTGCTGCACAGAGAAATAGATGGGTTGTGGGGGTGAGAGTAGAGAGAGGAGAAGAAAGGTCAACACGAGAGAAGGAGCACCTTCTGAGTGCTACTGCACAGAGAGAGAGAGAATAGAAGGGTTGTGGGGGTGAGAGTAGAGAGAGGAGAAGAAAGGTCAACACGAGAAAAGGAGCACCTCCTGAGTGGTAGTGCACACAGAGAGAGAATAGAAGGGTTGTCGGGGTGAGAGTAGAGAGGAGAACAAAGGTCAACACTAGAGAAGGAGCACCTCCTGAGTGCTAGTGCAGAGAGAGAGAGAGAATAGAAGGGTTGTGGGGGTGAGAGTAAAGAGAGGAGAAGAAAGGCCAACACTAGAGAAGGAGCACCTCCTGAGTG
>Ga0209208_10003307_pt1 | contig 23130 bp, 15 predicted proteins | sample S1TSphfallax_3_FD_187694 | JGI IMG/M metagenome (GOLD analysis project Ga0209208, IMG submission 187694) | Host-associated microbial communities from peat moss isolated from Minnesota, USA - S1T2_Fd - Sphagnum fallax MG (SPAdes) (version 2) | ecosystem: Host-associated > Plants > Peat moss >...
CCAAATCCTGCACTAATGCATAGTCTCTTCCATGTGAGTAGAGCCAACAAATACAACCTGACTGTTGCTCCTTGTTTTTGATTGGTGAACCCATACACCTAACGATTGGTTTAGGTGATTTGTTATTAGTAGTCTCTCACCTATTTGCAGTCCCAGTTTTAGTTATAAATTTTATGGAGGTAGATTTTAGGATGAGCCGGGTCACATATTGAGGAGAGCAGGAGATGCTCTAATACCCTACTGAAAGGATGGCCTATGCAAGGTCCAATACCAAAATTTAAGGAAAAACGCTAGATTTCTATGCACAGTTCAAGTAGGTAGCCAAAAATATAGAAATATGTTTTTATTTAAATTTTACTTTCAAATTTAGCTAGTAATCAAATTTGGCTAAATCTTTTTATGGATGATTGCCAGTTTGGCTAAATCACAAAAGTGACCCCCCCAAAAAAAAACGATTGCTGATGAGCCCCCTTTTGTTTTCTTTTTAAACCTGAACCCTTCCTTGTCTTTCATCATCACTTGTTTTACCCCCTCCCTCCCTCCTAAACTGAAACCTGTAAAGAAATTCCATTTTGTGTAACGAAATTCCCACATTGTCTTTTACGTAGGGCAGAGCATCTTTTCTTCCCTCGGGGGGCCCACCGTGCAGCACAACTCCGAACTGTTTGTGAAGAGGAGAGAGAGAGAGAGAGAGAGAGAGAAAAAGATAGCGTTTCTGGTGTTGCAACTTGACGTGGGTCTCGGTGGTGGGTGGGAATTATTTTGTAGCAAAAGAGTGGCGAGAGTGGGATCCAGAAGATGGGTGTGAAATGCCGAAGATTTTCAACAGCGGTTGAGGAATTTGTTTGTGTTTTTAGGGTTTTTCTTTGAGGGAAAAAGAAATCGTTGGCGGATGATGATGGTGGTGATGGGTTGTTGTGGTTGTTCGCAGAAGTCGATCACAAGAATGCATTGAAGAAAGGGGAAAAGGAGGAGGAGGAGGAAGTTCGCGAATTGTTCCATGGCACAAATGGGTTTTCCGGGTAGAGTAGGGGAATTTTTGTAGCTGACTTGCTTCTTAGGGTTTGGGGTGGGGGTTTTTCCCTTTTGTTTTGCTTGCTGGATTTGTGCCACCATGTGATTTTTTTGTTGTGTTGGTGGCACAAATCCAGAGGTGTGGAGAAAGGAGCGTGTTTTTTGGTTGATGTGGGTATTTTTCTCCGGAAGCGAAAGATCCAAGAATGGGCTGAGAGATGTTGGCTATAGAAGTCTGGGAAGAAGAATACCAGTTAACAGAAATTGAAGAGTTGGAGAAGACAGACTTTGCCTCGAGGAGTATATAAGGTAGGTAGGAGCTCTGATGCCTTGTTCTTGTTCTTCTTGTTAAGAAAACTCAGTAAAACAAGATTACTTCTCTGGAGTCATGTTGCTCACTTTGTTAGGTTTCAGAAGCTCTTATCTTCATGTTCGATGAACAGCTTTGTATTTATTAAATTATTTAGTTGGCTTGTAATTGCTTAGTGGGTTGTAAATGGTTCAGTGAGCTATGGCTGGATCAATTCAGAATTCACAAGCAAAACCAAGCAATTCTACACCAAGACCCCATCATACTGGCAATCCACAAGGAACAGCGAATGTGGCTGAAAATGGCACACCTAGTGCCCCTGTTGATGTGGCATCATCAGGAGTGAAGAATGGAGCAACAACAAATGGAACTGACAATGGCAATCACCATCTTCTTCATGATGTTGGCTTGTCTCTTGTTTGGAGTTCTGCAGAGCAATCAAGTCTCGAAGAAGGACTAGTGAAGTAAACAGTCATTGCCTATTCCCTCAAATATTAGAGAGAGAAATATCTCTAATTGGGATGCAGGGCCTCTTTAGCTATTTTGAAGGTTTCTGTTTGTGAAGTGCATTTGTGGGTTTTGCAGTGCAGCTGAGAATTGGAGGTCATAATTGATTTTTCTGGTGCAGTTAGGAGGTTTCTGAGATTAAAATGGGCTTTACCTTGGCAGATATGCAGGCCTGACAAACAATCTTGCCAAATACATCAAGCTTGCTGCACTTCTTCCAGAGAAGACTGTTCGGGATGTTGCCCTACGCTGCATTTGGATAACAGTGAGTGCTCTCTCCATGGGTTTATATGTTTGTATTTTACCATAGTCTGCTTTGTAAGTATTTTTTTCATGGGCAAGCTTTGTAAGCCATCAGTGGGGTATGTTACATGCACAGAAGAAGGAGAATGGGAAAAGGCGAAAAGTTGAAGAGCAGAATGCATCGAAGAAAAGCAAGGACAAGAAGGTCTCCTGTTCTTCATCTTAATTTAGTAGCCAATTGGTTTTCATATCAGTAAACACATGTTTGATATGTGGAAGGTTGTGATTGTAGACAAAACCCTTAAGCATCTGAAGTTGATGTGGAAAGAAGAGGAGTTCTTAGGCTTGTGCCACTGCACTGCAGTCTCATTTTTCTCTAAACGATATGAGCTTTGCATCTGTGTTTCTGTAGCAGGAAAAATTAGAAGCACCCACGAGACCAGTGGCAGCAGTAGCACCAAGGGTGCCGATGCCTATGTACACTCCACCTCCACCCCCTGTAGACAACGATGATGGAATCTCAAACGATGGTGGGTCTGAATGCTGGAGTAGCAATGTTTTTGTCCTTGTAAGAATCCATGTCTGGAAGGCAAGGAGAGGGTCTTTTTGCTGGAAAACACATTTTCAGGTGTCATCATTGCATGTTTACTCACCTGCATTGGGAAATCTTTGAGGCCATTTCTCTGGATTGCAATAATTGCAACCAACTGTTAGCCAGATGGGATTGGTGCAGCTATTGGAGGACCAACAGGTCGTTTGCTTGAGCATAATACACAAGTAATTGCACAAATTCGAGCCAACCTTGCTGCCTGCAAGGTAAATCTGTGCCTAAGCAACTTCAACATGGCCTGGTATCAGAGTTATGTAAAGAAAAAAATTAGCTGTAACTCTCATTGTTGTGTATGGTGAATGAGGGAGTATATATAAATAGGAGTAAGTCTGACTTTGCATGCTTTCGGGCTCTTGTGAGGTTACAGCTCCAGGAGAATACGGAATTGCTGGTGCAGTTCAGGGACAACATTTTTGCAATCTTGAATGGGTAGGTCACTATCCTACCCTTTCACTCTTTTCTTCCACATTATGAAGGATCAGTGATTGGATATGATGGGTAGTCATTTTGCTCTGATAATGCTCCTAGTTTGTCTATTTGTTAACATGAAAGTTCTTCATCCGGTTGATGCAGGATGACAATCATGCCAGGCATCATGAGCCAAATGCCCCCCTTGCCAGTGAATCTGAACTCAGAGCTGGCTGATAGAATTTTGCCAATGCCAATGCCTCAATCCTCAGCTCCCCTACATCAGTAATTTAGTCATCTATGAACCAATGGCATCACCATTGGTGCCTGGTGTTCTACTGTATATTACCCTGTTGGGTAGCTCGTGCCAAAGTGGATAATCAAGGTTTGCATGAAGGTAGGTTTTATGCTTCATACCTCACCTTGGTGCAATTCAAGAACACAGTACACGACCCTTCTCACATCATAATTCAATCACAAATTTGAACTTGAGTTGTTGCTGTTGGTCTCAGAGTATAATTGTTGGTTGGATAGACGCCAGTTACTCAATTAATCTCTCTTTCTCTCTCTATTGAGGAAAGGGTAAACAAAAGGATTGTTCAGAGCCTGTCAGGAAATCTGTGGGAAATGCATTGAAGTCATTTGATGAGAGCAATGGTGGCTCTTATAAGGTTCTTAACAACTCAGAGCAACTCCAGCAGCACACTGTACATCAGGTTTTGGATGAAGAAGATTAAATGTGATGCCAGTTTGGAGGAGGAAATCAGCTTTGGGCTGGCATTCTTGCACAGAAAGCAGAGATTGGCAAAAGGCACTGCTCAGTACAAACATGCTATTGATTGGTGAGACTGATTTGATTGATCAAGGTAGTATGCCATTAGTTGTATCCTCCCTTTTACAGTGCCAGTTTCATGTTTATTGGTGGGTATAGGAAACAGTAAGCTAGGCATCTTGGATGTGAGATTCACTGTTGGAGGGCTGCATGCTGAGCATGGGTGGAGCTAGTCTCACAACTACTCATGGTGTGTGATTAAGTGTCATGGAAATTGGACATGAAGTGAAGGACTTCCAAAACTCTTCTGGTTGTCATCGCCATTTAGACCAAAACTTCATCAGACAGTCAAATACTGTGAGAACTAGGTGGTAGGGTTTAGGTTCTAGAGGTTGATGCTGTTAGTCCCACCATTGAAAGAGGAGAGTTGTTTCACTCATGAAATACATGAGGTACCTATCACCTGTGTGACCTACCAGTGGATGTGTACAGCACCTTGTTTTATGATGTTTGTGTGGTTGGTTGGTGCTTGTTTCCTCCATGAAGCTTGATTGCCTTCAACTGGGTTTGGGAATGTCTGCAGCAGCACAGATTATTCCTTGTGAATCTTATCTGAACTTTTTTTTAACTTATCTAGAATCCTCTCAAATCAGTGGATTTGCATCTGTTAAAGCCTAAAACTGGGTAACAAATGATCAGGGTCACCAGCAGGTTGAGCAGTTGAAAAAAGATTGTGGTGCAAGATGCACGAGATCACTGAGATTTGAAGAATTTGTCAAAGCAATTGCTGTATTGGATGTGTAGTAACAAACCCACCTTGACTATTTGTGGTAACCAGCACCCTCCTTCCCATTACCTAGTCCATAACAACCTTGGGAGAGGAGTGCAATGTAAATTTGGGGTGTATCTTCCCAGGTGCAACTTCTTGTTGCACCCTGGAGCCAGAAGGCTGGAGCTCGAATTTCACACAAGCTACCTGCAGTGGGGGCATCAGAAGGTAATATGGACTGTTAAGATTGGCCAGATCCTTGGTTGTTATGCAGAGTGCCTTCCTGTATACAAGATCCAGGCTTGTTCCAAGCAGAGATTCCCACCAACAAGTCTACAAGTATTTCTTTTCATTGAAACGTGAAATTTTTCATTGATAAATTATAGAACATAAACAATAAATAAGTGTGCTTCAAGTCTCCTCAGACCTTAAAATTCCAATTGCAAACCCAACATGCATGTTGCAATGGAAGGAAGGAGCATTTGAACAGATTGAACCAACAGTACCACCAAACTGCATGCAGTCACACGCACTCACTCCTCTGATTGTTTGAGGTTGGGACTTGGGAGTTGTAAGGAAAATTCTAATGTTTTAAACCCAATTGGTGTTTAACAATATACGAAAAGCTTTGAAAATTTCTATCATGTACTTACTTGTATCATGGGGGTGATCCAAGATATAACATTAGTAACTCCTCTCTTTCACTTCATGTAGCCGGTTTATGTGCCCTATTCAAGCACTTTTTTATAAGCATTTTCCTGGGTGGGATATGCAACCATTTGTTGTTGTTGGGTTCACTTTTGGTGTTGTTAATGTTGGTTTTAATGTGAATTGACAATTGAGAAAGGTGCTTGAAATGTAAATCACACTTAGTAGTGGAAAAAGCTAGTGATGCTTTGAAACAAGCCGTGGAAAAACCCATCACCATGTAGATCAACAGCTTGCCAAAATCCTAGGTGATATCAATCCCATTTCATAGTACACAACCTTACATCCGACACGATAGAGTTTTCTGTAAAGTCACCCTGTCTTTGGGCCTCCTTTCACCCCTATCCCCCCTCTTTGAGTGAGGTCTGCAAACTAATGAAAATTTATTAATTCTGGGTATGAAATGTTGAAACTCAGCATTTAATGCACAAGGTTCGAGAGTAATTATGGTAGTACAAACCTTACTAAGGACATTAACATTGAATGAATATGTTTTGTGATAGGCTAAGTATATTTCTAACTAACCAGCATTTGAATACTTATCTTTACAATTTTACAGGGAAAGAAAAAAACTATTCTATAGCCTTTAGAGCTACATTAAATTTCCATTATAGAAGTCCAAATTCCCTCACTTACTATTAATCTTACCTTCAATACACTTCACATGTTTCTCGGAATATTGGGGGGAAAAACAAAATACTTCAACTACTAAACCGTCAAATGTCCGGTGTCTGTAAAGATTTTCAAAAACCCATATGTGCACATGTTTCGACATTTTGTGTACAAATTAATGTGATAGTAAGTAGTAAGCTCTCCCATGTCAAAATATGGTACTTACTGCCCGAACATTACATCTGCCCATAGTTGTTATAATGCAGTCAGTCAATACAAGAGAATTGCTGAATTTTTTTTCCTGTCTGCCCTTTGCCCCATTTTGTTTCGCCTCGGCATTTCTAGTCATGTTTTGGGTCCATATCATACATGCTTTGGGCATCTTAGGGGGTGCTAAGGGGTCTGTAACATGCTTTAAAGACCCTTTGCACATGCTACCTGGCATGTTACGTGCCCCTAGGGGGGGCTCTCTAACATGGAGAGCTTATGGGTGCAAAAACATGACAACTTGGTGAAAGAAAACTGGGCAGAGGGCAGACCGAGGAAAATAAGTTGCAGCAATACTCTTGTACAGAGTGCATTATCAACAATGAGCAAACCTCTGCCCAATAGGACACAGTACTGTGTTGGGCAGGACAATCGAAAAAAGGGTGATATTGCTAGAGTGACAATCGCCCATAAATAAAGTATATTTAGCCAAATTTGGCGATATTCAAATATGAAAGTAGAAAATATTAAGCACCCTTTCATATTTATTTTAGACAATTTTTGATGATTTTTTCTTGTTTTCTTTTTATGGCGATTTTTTCTTAACAGAGAATTTGTGACAGAATATTCTTCTTAAAAATATTTTTCACAAAATGGCGAAAATTCCCCGCAACAAAATTCACTGAACCGTAGTAGAGCTCAATGTCAGTATTATACGTAATATCCGTAGTATCCTGTTGATGTACTTTGCGTATGCACGTACTTTGTGAGTCGACGAGCGCGATTGGGTTCATACGGTTTGGTAGTTGCAAGATGGACGGGAAAGATTCACCCAGCTCGGCAGCCGGCCGCGGGCCGGGTCTTGTCGGGTACATGGAAATACTGCTGATGCCCGCGTGATTTGCGCTCCGCTTCGCTGCCATCGCTGCCGCTTTCGTCTTCTGCTGCGTTCTTCTTCTGGTTCTTCCCCGCCTCTCGTACAAAATAATCGGAGCTTTTGCTGCGCTTTTCTTCGTTGGGATCCTACTATTATTTCAGGACTCTAATTGATTCTCTGCGGAATGCTTCCATCTTTATAGATCTCTCTTTTTTTTCTCTTTTTTTGGTGGTATTTTTCAGTGAAAATTGCTTTGCTGAGACTCTCGTCTCGTTCATTGTTGCGCTTGAAAGGTGAAAGGATCTGCCTCGCCAGGGTTTCGGCATTGAATGCGATCCGGCGCTACACGTGGGGGAGAAGACAGCGCTCTTCCTTCTTCTTCTTCTGTTAGATTTTTCGCTCCGCCGCCCTACCGTTGTTGATGTTGTTGGGGTTTTTCAGATCTGCGTAATCAGGTGCTGACCTCTCGTTGTTGTTGTTGCGTTTTTTTGTTTGTTTGTTTGTCCAGTGTGAGGGTAAGGCTTCCGTTCTTTGTTTTTTTTTCTCTTCTTGAATTTGTCATATCCTTTTGTCATTTGATCTGTTCTCGTGGATACTTTTTTCCAGCTCATTATTTTGTCTGCTGGATTCCATGTGCATGATGGATGGTCATGAAGTGCATCTCTTGATTTTCTGTGAATGGCTGCTATGTTAGATCGGCCTCCTGCGGATCGTCGGATAAGAAAACAAAGAAAGGAGCAGGCAACGGAAAAATGGCTCACAAAGCGGATGATGAGTATGATTATCTTTTCAAGGTAGTCTTGATCGGAGATTCGGGAGTCGGGAAGTCCAATCTGCTTTCCAGATTTACAAGGAATGAGTTCTGCTTGGAATCCAAATCTACCATCGGTGTTGAATTCGCCACGCGATCTATCCAGGTCTGTATGTATCTCCTTCCCCGTTACATTTTGGACATCGTTTTCCCCTCTTCTTCTCCTGAAATAGGAGCCGCAGTACCTGCACATTTCGACAGTTTCATTTCCTCTCATCATGCTTAGAGCATCTCCAGCAGTGCACATGCAAAAATATTCATCACATTCAAGTTTAGTTATGTACTTTTTTCCAACCCCGTTTCATTAAACTAAAACTGGGACTGCAAATTGGTGGGAGACTAGTAATAGCAAACCACCTGGACTAATCATTATGATTGGCCAATCAGGAAGAGGAAGCTGCAGTCAGATCACATTTATTACACTCTTCTCTAGCAGGCATTGCTATACCTTTTACCAGCCTCAGCAAACTGTGCAAAAATACTGGGCCAAAACCATTTTGCTGAGCCAAACCAGCATGTTTTGACTTTTCTTCCATCTAACTTTTATTTGCAGGCTCACATACTGAGCATGGGTGGAGTTGCTCTGAGAATAGCATATTTATGCTTTCTGTTTGAGTGCTCCCTTGGTGCCCACTGCAATTTCTGAGTTTAGGGTTTCTATGTAACAAATGTTAAGGAATTGTGTCAGACATCAGAGTCTTGTCCTCACTTGTCACCTTTGCTTTCTTTTTAGGTTGATGGCAAGACTATCAAGGCCCAAATTTGGGACACAGCAGGACAAGAGCGGTATAGGGCCATCACCAGTGCCTACTATCGAGGAGCTGTGGGTGCTCTGTTGGTTTATGACATCACAAAGCATGTGACTTATGAGAATGTGGAAAGATGGTTGAAGGAACTGCGAGATCATGCAGATTCTAATATTGTTATCATGTTGGTGGGCAACAAATCTGATCTCAAGCACTTGCGAGGTGTTTCGACAGAAGATGCACAATCCTTCTCAGAGAAAGAGGGTCTTTCTTTCATAGAGACATCAGCTTTGGAGGCGACAAATGTCGAGAAAGCTTTCCAGAGGATTTTGACAGAGATCTACCGGATTGTGAGCAAGAAAGCGCTTGCCTCGGAAGAATCAACAACTGCAGGCCCAGGAGAGGGGACTACGATTGTTGTGGGACAGGACACAGATTCAGCTGACTTGAAGAAGAAAGGCACATGCTGTTCTGCGTAGAACAAAGTGGTTTGGATGCAGCAACATTTTGATTCTTTGGCAATATAAATTGCATGTGAAACAACTAATACGGGTAAAACATGCTCTTGCAAATTCCAGGAATATCTTTGATGTGTTGTTTGACAATTGATCTCATTCACTCTCTGAGAAGGGTAATGGCGCACAGCTTTGAAAGCTTTTAACCTGTTCACAGTCTCTTAGAACATGTCTTTGGTGAATTCCAAGTCACCCATTCATAGCCATGGTAGATTTTAGAGACCTTCATCCCTCTTGAAGGTTGGCAGCAGGTCTGAAATTTTTACTCTATCATAGGTTCATTAGACAGGTCCTTGGTAAGCCATATGCAGTCGCCCTCAAAAGAGATTGTAGTTTTTTCTTTAGGCTTTGATTGTAGTGTTTGCTGGACCAGCAAGATCTTCTTTTGTGACATGGCTGTTATGGACCACAATGTGATGGCATTGACTCAAAGATTCTTCCAATTAGTCAAGGTGGGTGCATTAGTATACAATGCCAATATATGTTTAGGTTGGTGTGCTATTTGCTCTCATACTTCCATGTAGGGAACCTTGAAAGGGAAGGAGTTTACTGCAGGTATCATGTGACTAAGCAGCTCTGGGCAAAAGTGTTGTAAGTGGAATTTGTCCCCTTCTGGATTGATTCTTTTTTGTTTGTTAGGCACATTTCTTCCAGTTGATTATTGAGAGCTGAGGTAATTTTTTGTTGTGAAAGGCCAAGGTGGACTCCAAGTTTTGTTGTCCAAAAATCTGGTAGTAACTCAGATTTTTGGGTGTGTTGGAAGTTTGTGCATTATGGCCACCTTGCACCAAACAATTCATGATCAAGCTAAGATTAAGACTAGAGTGAAGTAGCACACATGAATGCACTACCATGGATGGATGGCGTGTGGAAAGGACACTTTTTTTCATTGGGTTCTTGGTTTCCCAGGAAACCTCGCCATAGCTGAGGGTTCTAAATGTGTGCAAAGGGGTTCCAAAATTGGCCAAGTGAATGGACTCAAAAGGGGAAAACTGGGATGTTGGGTTCCACTGGCCTCAATTGTGTTGCTTGAATTTTTCTTGCATCACCAGATTTCATTTCACTTCAAATTCCTCATTCATTCTTAGCCTAATCTCTTCTCTCACATGTGAAGCAAATTTGACATTTGAGGTGATTTTAGGACCCTTGTGGTGATGATAATACCTAAATGTATATGAATCAGTTTGGTCCCACAAATCAATGTGCAACTGAAATTGATGCATACCTACCAAATTAAATTGCAACCAAAGACCATACAAGGAAAAAATGGAGATCAAAGGTGTGAAATCTTCCTATGGTATTGGAAACCCATGAACCTAGTTATTGTATGTTAATAATGAAGATCATAGTTCAACTATGAACAATGACTAATAAATTAGAAGTGAAATTTTACTTGGGATTGTAACCTGAATAAGTGGCCAACTTGCTACTACTACTATTTTAAAAGGACAATCCTTATATACTTTGAACAACAATTGTAGCTCATTTGAAGTGCAACTAATCTTCAATGTATGTGTGTAATAAACTAAAGATTTTTTATTATTAAAGGGGAACTTACTAATGTGCCTGAAGAAATTAGGAAAGAAAGGATATTTACTCACATTGGTTAGTAATGAGAACATGTGCAAGTATGCAAAGCTTGTTTTCAATGACAATGATAACCCTTACAAGGGTGCAAACCTTGTCTTTATGATAATGATGGTAACAAAAGGACACAATGATTTATAGGTGAATGAGAGTAACACATGCAATTGTTCATGTACCACATGGAAATCAACTTTTGAAGCATTAAATACAAAGGAATGTCACACAACATTAAGCATTTGAATTTGCTCATTGTTATAGGCACATTGAGCAAATTCAATGTGCTCAATCCTCAATGTCTTTAATTTGAAATTGGTTGTGGAAATTTTGTGAAAGCAAAATGGAATAGGTTGTTGTCTTGATTGAGTTTCTTTGAATGAATGTTGTAATATTCTTTCATAAGTTTGCGAGAATTCAATAGGACTAATGAAAACAATTGAAGAGAGAGGTTTTTTTTATTATAAATTTGTATGCAAAGTGGAATAAAGTGTTGTGTGCCCTGACCATGGTTCTCTTCTTTTGAAAAAGACTAGATAGGTCATTGATTAGTGTTGTGTAATTCTTTAAATTTTCCATGAACAATCACATTAGGTGCTTTGATTATTTGCATATGAAAGACATGGTGATTCTAAAATTTCTAAATTTAAAATTTAGACCAATCATATCTTTTGGTTTTTTAAGTTGCTAATAAAATAATGGGGGCAAGTTGCTACCTCCAACCTTTCCAAAATCCAAGACATTACAAAAGAAAGTTGGGATTGATTGATTTTACAAACCCATTTCATCTTTTGATCCTCAAAGATGTGTTATCAAATATCTAAATTAACCTCAAGGATGTTTGAAGAACAAATCCATCTTTAAAGCTCTTAATATGAATGTTTTATATATTTTTGAAAAAAATCTATTCATTTTTTAATATTCAAACATGTGCAATATTGAGGAAATAACCTAAAACATGTTTCATGAGAGGAAACCCATCTATGGACTTAGTTACTTGCACTTCATCTTTTTATATTCAAAAAGTTGCTTAATCTTTTAGGGGAAATCATTTTCATTTTTCAAATTGTGTGCAAAAGAATATAAGGTCCAACTAATTGAAAAATAGTATTATTTATTTATTATTTAAATCAAAATATGTCTAATATATACTTATTATATTCTCAATTTTAATAAAAATATTTTTAAATGCTTTATTACTTCATAGTTTAACCCAAAAAAATCTTTTATTTCACATGTTTCATAAAATATACAAATAGTGATTTCCTTGAGGTAGTGTTAATCCTTAAATATCAAGGCAAATCAATTTGGTTCACTTTTTAATGTATTTTTTAATCCTCTAACATTTAGAGGTAATACACTAAAATATCGATAGTGAACAAAAACCCATTTTTGGAACTATTCACATGAATGCTTCATATTGGTTTTGACCATCTTTTGATAATAAAATGTTGCCAAATGTCTGCCTAGCTCATATTTCCATCTTCAAAGATTCCCCAATGCTAGGGCTAAAACATAAAACATGTTTAGTTAGTAAAAACCCATCTCTGGAATTAATCAATTGATTGTTTTTCAAAATTATTTTTGACCAAAACCCCATTTCATCTTTTCATATTCAAAGATTCTACATTAATGTTGGGGCAATAACCTAAAGCATGTTTAACAAACAACATCTATAGGAACTAGTCACATGATGAATGTTTTCAAATTTCTTTCAACCAAAATTCCATTTCATCTTCAATATTTAAGGATTGCTCCCTATTGGGGCAATAACCCAAAAACATGTTTGATTAACAAAAACATCTTTAAAACTACCTTATCTTACAATGTCAATATCCACCGAACAACTCTATTAATAACTTAAAACATGTTTAAAATGCAAAACCTAATCCAACACTAGGTTTTAGTCATTGAGGTTTTGTTCCAGCATTGAACTTTATTTGTTTTGTCAATGTTTGATTAACAAAACCCATTTGTAGAATTCCCTTACTTTATTATGTTTAGATACACCTAACAATATTAGGGCAAAACAACCTTTTGCCATTTAGGGGTCGGTGGGTGAACACTTGGAAAATGGACAATTAATATTTTTTTATCATTCACCAATGTACTTATAATCAAAAGTTCAACAAAATTTTCTATTATTCGAATTTGTGGACTCTAATATGTAGGGGGGCTTTTTTCTGATTAATGTAGGGGGTAGTTCCAAAATGCTTTTAGGAGTTCGAATTTCTGGCCTTTGCTATTTAGAGGCCTCTTTTCTTATCAGTATAGGGGATAGTTCCAAAATGCTTTTAGTGAGTCCTCAATTGCGTGCATTTAAGGATTATGGTGTGTGTTAGAAGGTATCAAGATGAATAGTTGTGCATGCTTACTTGACCCAAAAAAGATATTCATGTGTGTGGTGTTGGTTTGGTTGTTCAAAGATGGGTGTTTTTGTGAATGAATTTACACAAAAAAATTCTAATTTGCCAACTTTTAGCACATTTTTTTGTTTTGCAAATTTGTCAGGGAACGGTAATGGGTGTTGTATGGAACATTTACAAGGGTTTGAGGGTTTGGTTTAGGGGTGGGGACTTGCACATTAAAAGAATTACAACTCATGATTAAAGAAAACAACCTTAAACCCTAAAAAACACATAGAACACACATTGAGAAATAACAACATTTATTTACATGCCAAAGGAGGAGCTTCCCCAAGTTTAACATTTTGGTTTTGCCCGCAAAATTTGGACAAGCCAACAAGTTGGTTGTAGCTATAATAGAATTGGGTAGATGTTTTAGATAACATCTTTAACAAATATGTTTTCCCTACCAAAGCACATAAAGGATGAGCTATGATCTTTTAAAAAAATTATAATTCTTAATGTAATCTTGTTAAGATGTCTCTATGTAGAACATGGAGAGGAGCAACATCTTAAAGAAAATTCAGATTTGAATGTAGAAGTAACACCTTATGTACATGTCAAAATAAAAATAGAGCAAGGTTTCACAATTGCTTTTTGCAGCAAATTTTATACAAGCTTGGTATCATTATATAATTTACATCAATACCCTTTTGATCACATGTGGAACAACAACGAAATAGGTGTATAGGCAAGCATAAAAACAAGGGCATGGGTGTTGGCCAAGAGAAGGTCTAATGTAGTTTATTACCATCCCAAAATCTTGGGAATGGTTGGCTATAAATTGTGTTGTCAATGTAGCAGGTGGGAGTTTGCTTGGCTTCCACATCTTCAAAGGGGAACAACTAAAAGATAATTGCATTAAGGTATGTAAACTAAGTACATGCATGGTTATACAAAAGAAGGCATGGACGATTTATTTATTTTTTTAAGGAATTTTTATCTTTCTTCAAGTGGTTTATTCTAAGTGGAGTGTTTATAACCAATTGACATTTACTAGTTCTAGACGGCCATGGTAATCACATAACCCTAAAAGAAGTAAAACAAGCCCATGAGTTTGGATTGGACATGATAATTTTACATGCGCATACCTCTCATGCCCTTTAACCATTAGATATTTCTTGTTTTAAACCATTTAAAACTGCATTTCGAAAGGTTAGGGATGCAACAATGGCCAATAGAAACTACATGGAACCAAACAAGATTCTTTTAGCAAGATGTGTGGACCATGTTTTAAAGTAGTGACAATAAAAGATATCAAGTTTGGTTTTATGGCAAAAAATATATGGCCTTTGGGTCCAAATGCAATGAACAACAAATTCCAACCTTCAAGCCTCTACACAACAAGGCCAAGTAATGATGGAAATGGAATAGACAACACATCATATGAACAAGATGATCAAGGCTAGGGTGAACAAGATGAAGGAAAGCATGCACAAAATGATCAGGGCCAAGGTGATCAAGGTGAACATGAGTAATAATATGGAGAAGAAGTTGCTACCACAAATTTCTTCAATATACACACATTAGTTCACCAATTGGGCCCATGTTGTTCTAACCTAAACTTAAATACTACACAATGTTATTATGTAGATATGTTTCATAGCCCTCCCATGATAAAAAATAGGGTAGAAAAGAACTTAGTAATAAATATAAACAATTTAAAGCAAGAACAAGTGCAATGACACGCCCCCAAGTTCCTTATTAGACTCAAAGGAGTCTAACTATGTTAAATAGTGGAAATAGTTGGAACTTGGTGCTGCTCCCAGCTTCCAGCACTAAAGGGGGGTGAAACGGGCGTGCTGAAAGCTCCGGGATTAGACTAGGAAGAGGGACAACTATTTAGTTACTCGGTCCTACATCAAAACCAACCACAAGTTGGTTAGTTCACCTTCGAAAACACCCTTGATGTTGGGACAAGCCACGGGCAACACGGACGCACTTGACTCACCCCGGCCCGAACTCGGGGGAAACCACCACCTTCCCCCATATAGTATTCTCTGCATTGCTCTGCCGCACCCGCATCCAAATGGCTTTTATTCCTGGGACTCCCAAGGAGGAGTCCTGAAACTGTCCCGATTTGGACTCCCATGACTTTGGGAGCTCATAACTCCCAGCCCAGACCTTAGATTGGGATGAGGTCTAAAGCAAACTTGTAGCTCTCCTCAAGAGCTTTCCAACAGTGTGTCGCACTCTATCTGCACGCACCGGGATCGGGTCGGTTCCTGACTTTTTGTGGTCGAGAGTCAAACTGTCAGTTTGACTCCCGGCCCTTCTTTCATCCATAACTTATGCTGCAGATGTCCGAATGGCTCATGCGAGGCCATTTTCGACATCTACGCTTCAAGGCCTTTCCAACGGTATAAAGAACACCTTAAGGCAGGGTGTTTTGACCTCTGCAATCGAGCTCTAAAATTACGGGAGTCCTAGAGGACTCCAAGTTCCCATTATTGAGAGTGTGAGTCTCATCCTCACACTTACCTCAAAATGGGGTTGCGACATGCAAGAATAACAAATTTATTTGAACATAATTTAAGACACCATGGGAATGCACTAGCTTTTATCATTCCCTCATCTACTTACAAAACAAACCAAAGGAAAGGAGCCATTAATAGACTACTTATAATCCCATGTCGTGACCAATGTTGAATACTTAACAATTATGCGTAAGAAGGTTATGGAGAAGGTAATTATATAAGTAATTAAAGAAACATGTCACAAGGAAGGGGAGGAAAATAGGTTAGAAAATTTGCAACTTACTTCATTGAAGATGAACAAACATTTCAATAGGAAGTTACCAAAAGTGGGAAAACATATTTTAAATATAATTGGTCTACAACAATTGTCAAGGAAACCAAACAACATATACATGAACATATGTGAACTTCCTAGGCTACACAAAGGCCATAGATCATACCAATTACAAGATTTTCAAGGTTTATTCCAACACAATGAGAGGCAAGGTTATAAGTAAGGGTTAAACAACTTGCTCATAATCGCGTTGCAACTGCAACCAAGATCACAACTAAGAGGATCAGTAGCAATTACAACCAAAAGAGAAAGGACAAGGACCATGAATATTAAGATCATGAATAAGAGGATCACCAACAATTACAATCACAAAAAAGAAAGGACAAGGACCACCAATATCAAGATCATGACAACCAAGAAGGTCACTAGTAGTTATAAAAAAATAAAAGAAAAAGAAAATGACAATCAACATGAGGACCACAACTAGAAGATTGTTAGCATGCTACAAGCATAAGAGATGTAAGACAAACAAGATCAAGATCATGATGACTAAGAGGATCACTAACAATTGTAATGAAGAGAGAGGAGAAGGAAAATAACGATCAACATGAGGATTGCGACTAGGAGGATTGCTAATAGTTGCAAGCATAAGAGATGCAAAATGATGACCACCAATATCAAGATCATAATGACCAAGAGGGTTGCTAATAGCTATAGTGAAGAGAGAGGAGAAGAAAACTAACGATCAACATGAGGACTATAATTGGGAGGATCATAAGTATTGCAAACATAAGAGATGCAACACAAGGACCACCAAGATTAAAATCATGACGACCAAAAGGGTTGTTAAATAGTTGCAACAAAGAGAGAAAAGAAGGAAGATGATGATCAACATGAGGATCGTGACCAAAAAGAACACAAGCAATTACAAGCACAAGAAATGCAAGACAAGGACCACCAAAATCAAGATCACAATGATTAGGAAGATCGTTGGTAGTTACAACGAAAAGAAGGAAAAAGGAAGATTATTATCAACATGAGGATTATGACTAGGAGGATTGCAAAGAATTGCAAGCATAAAAGATGTAAGACGAGAACAACCAAGATCATGACCAAGAGGATCGCTAGTAGTTGTAACCAAGAAAAAACAAGCTTGAAATGCTTGAAGTATTTTGCTCCAGCCTTGTTGCTGGTTCAATGGATGTTTGATTAGAAAAACCCATATGTATAACTACATTAAATCCTATTATGTTAATGAAATTATTTGTTTAAAAAAAAAGGAAATTCAATATCAATGCATTTAATTGGATCATGAAACAAAATAAGATTAAAAAATATTGACCAAAAAAATACATTGACATACAACAAGGTGTGAAATTGCTTTTATTCTTAATATTGGTGGTGAAACTAATTTTAACTTGAATTTACCTATGATTTCACTATTGCTTACAATGTTGCTATAACTATAAGCAAAATTTTGACTAATCATGTGCAATAAATTTGTTCCTTTTGTGGATGTGAGGGTTTGAGAATCAAAGCAAGGTTGGGATGAGGTTAGGACTCAAAGGTAAGGGCATTTTGTGTAGGGTATAGAAGCCCTAAAAGCAACGCATTTATGCCCTACAAATGCTCGAATGTAGGGCATAAATGTCCTGCTTTCAAGCCCAGGGTCGGCTTGTACGCCTGGCCTTCTCGCATGTACAACAAGAAATTACAAGGTGTAACGCTTTTAGACGAGGGCATTACCAGAATTCGGTGTCTGCCCTCAGCTGCCCCCTCAGGCAGGCACCTTAATTCGGCAATGCCCTCATCTGGGGGGCAAGGGCCTTCCTGACCGCAAAACCCTAATTGATTAGGATTTTGGTCATTAGGGTTTGGCTCCAGCCCTAGACTCTCCTGGTTTTGTGGAGCCCCCCATAGATTTTGGAGGACCATTTGATGATGACGACAGTGGTGACGATGATGAGGAGGATTTGCAAGGAAATGGGGGCGAGGGGTAGAGGCAAGGGAAGATCAATAGATCGGTCTACGACTTTGTGGGCAGCACACAAGTAAAAAGAATCTGCAGTTTCTGACCACTTTTTTTCTCTATTTCCCTCTTCTCTCCTTACTTTCTGTTGCAAGCGTGCGCTGTCCCCTTCTGAATCTGCAAAGAGAGAGTGCAAAAGAGAGTCCGGGAGGGGACCTCTGAGCGCTTTCCGACGTACCCGTTTGCTGAGAAGCTGGTGGGGGACAGAACAAGAGAGAAGTCATTGCCTCTGCAGTGTGTGTGTGTGTGTGTTTTTGTGTATGATCGTGTTTGAAGTTGGGCAATGGATGCACTGACGAGTTATTTCACCGACAAGAAGAAGGAGGATGAGGTCCAGGTAATTCCAAACTGTTGGTTTATGGACGGGTTTGTTGCTCTGTTTTTTTAAAACCCCAGTTTAGAACATCAATCCTTTTTTTTCATCAAAAGCACATCTCTCTTTGAAGGGTCTGGTTTCTTCTATGCTATGTCTACAAAGGATGACAGAAAGTCAGGAAAAACAGTAGACACTTCTTTTTTTTGGGAGTGGGTTTTTATGTGTCGTTGAAATTAGAGAGTGGTTATAAATCTTGGCCAAGTTAATTAAACTGATTGTGTAATTAGGGTTAGGTGAGAGCGCTTTGTTTTTGGCAAAGAAGAAGAAGAAGAGGAGGAAGAAGAATCTAGAAATATTTGGTTTTTCGTCCAAAGCGTCTGGCAATATCTGTACTAGGTTTCACAATCTTTCAATTGTGTTATTTGTTCCTCCATTGGATCAAATGAAAACAGGAACATTGGTCCTGGTAGCTTGTATGTGGTCACAGTTTGGAGGATTGGTATAGGGCAGATGACTCTCCCTATCACCATTCATCTGAAGCAGGAAATAATGCCATGGACAAAGTCTTTGAAGCTTTTTCTTTCACCCACTGCCCCCCTGGCTCAGACCCATAACAAAACTAGCAGCAGAAGATGAGAACTGTGTAAAGTGTTTATTCCTTTGTAAGGAACCTTGGGTGTTTGAGAGAGGGGCAGGGTTTCAAAAAGGATATAACCCCAAGAAAAGAAAGAAGGTAATGAATGGAGGGAGGAAGCTGACACATAAGAATGGACTCTCTCTTGGCAGGTGCAATTTTGGAACAATCCAGAGAGATCAGGCTGGCTTATGAAACAGGGTTAGATTCACTTTTCCCATCTGCCACTTTCCTTGATAGATGAGGAGTGAATAAATGAATGCCAGCTTCTCTGTTTTTTCTATTGAGCAGTGTTTTTGTTTGTTTTTTTGAATTTTTTGAGGTAATTTGCTGAGTAGGCTTGTTTTCCAAGTTGCAGGGGAATATTTCAAGACATGGCGTAGAAGATGGTTTGTGCTGAAGCAAGGCCGAATTTTCTGGTTCAAAGATAACTATCTGTCTCCTGTAAACAATCTGTCACTTCCTATCCAATGGCACCTTCAGCTTCTGACAGCATTTTCACATTGCCCTCCTATTATTTTTGAACAGAATTGCTTTAGAAGATCTTGTTCACACTGTAGCAATGGTTGTAGTCATATCAATGGTCCATGCAAGAGGTTTGTTAGAGACATGAGACTGTTTGTGTTGAACTCTGCATAATAACATCATATTTTACTGGAAGAGGCTGTTTTTTTTTTTTTTGGGTTATGTGGCAAGAGTCTTGACCCCCAGTCATTTTGAGGTAATGCAGAGCTCGAAGCCACGAGGGGTGATTCTGGTCGGCAACTGTTTAACTGTCAAGGGTGCTGAAGATGTGTTAAACAAGCAATATGCATTTGAGCTTTCTACAAGCAAGGAAACGATGTATTTCATTGCTGATACAGACAAGGTTGGCTAGCTTTGTATCAGTTACTTCCTGCTTTCACTGTCTTTCTATCCTTGTCGGCTTGCTGTTTCTCTTTGGGTTTTCATTTTCTAAGCTCCGAATTAGGACAATACCAGTCATATTCTTTCCACTGCCTTTCCATGTCTGGAAAGTTGCAGTGTGTGTGGTCACTGTGAACTAGGTGATTAGGTAATGTGTAAATCAACATGGTTTGGAAGAAGTCAACAGCTTCCTGAAGTATGGCCATGGTCTGCATTTCTAGTGGGTTACTGGGTAAACTATCCTTTTGAGCTGAGTTTAGATACTGTGTTCAGTCTTAACAATGTGCCAAGAGCTTCAATTTATATGCTCAACTATTCATCAAATTCAGGAAAAGGAGGACTGGATCAACTCTGTTGGGCGTTCAATTGTGCGGCATTCAAAGTCCATCACAGATGAAGAGGTCTTGGACTATGACAGCAGATCCGCAAGCTGAAGTGTTGGATGTTGGCAGCATATATGACATGTCAACCCATATTTTCTACCGTTTTTAGAGCAAGAGCAAGAGAATAACTGCACTTTTGCAGTGTGGTCTGCTCAATAGCCTCTCCAGTATGGCTCCTGCCAATCACAGTTCTGTCTTGTTGTATTTTCATTTCAGTCTTCTAGACACATTTCTGGTAAAGGTTGTACAGAATCAGGTTGATAGGTTAAAGCTAGGTGAGGAAATGTTCTATAAGGAATTGTTCTATATTTCCTGAGAGTTTGTGGATATTGTGAGTTGACAAATGGGAGGTACCTTTGAACTCCTTTTAACAGCTTTGAAGCAGGTACTGAATGCTGTTGCAGAGAGATGCAGATTCCATTATTGAGTGTTATGTAGTTTTTGTTTTTCTTGTCAAGGTCATCTTTTCATGTCTCTGATTTGCATCAGGGTCTGGGTATCTGTGCTTTGCATGTCCCACAGGGGCAATTCTGTGGTAGAGCCATTGATGACCAAATGTGGTGCTTGTCTTCTACATTGTGGGCATTGTATGTTGCCCTTTGTTGCAGGCATAGCTTGATTCATATACTTTCCTTTGAAGTGGAAATTATGCTCCACTGCTGGTAGGTCTTGGCCAAGATCAGGAGATGGATCTTGGGGCAAAGACTAGGGGGGACAGGTTTTGACTTGATGAAGGAGAGTTGGATACTGAGTGAGAAGGGGGATCCATGCCTTGAGCTGGGAGAGGATGTATATATCTTGAGCAATGCAGTAAGGTAGGAGAGATAGGTCTAGAGTAAGGAGGGGCAACATGTCTTGAAGAAAGGTGGGGAGACAAGAGCTGACAAAGGGGACCAAGGTCTTGAGCAAGGTGCATCGCCCAATTCTGATGTGGAGATGATAACTTGCCCTGCTCATGTAAGGGTGGAGTGGAGAGCACCCACGGGAGTCGGGGACACTATTTGACATAAGTATCTTTGAGGGGACAGCAACCAGTGAAGAGTGGACAACATGTCTTCCACCCAAGTAGGTGTAAGATCCCTCCCACTCTTAAGGGTTTAGGGTTTTGTATTCCTCTTTTTTTTAGGAGGGATCTTCACAGATTTAAGATGCCCTTGAAATACACTAAGCTTCACATATATTCACAATGTTGGGTGAATCCTAATGTATTTTGTGGTCAACCAAAGTAAATGCAAAGTATTTTGCACAAAGCCAAGTCGTTCCATTTATACCATAACTATTATAAAGGAATCCACTAAAATTATGGAAAAATTTCACTATTTTGTGGAGAACAATATACATGGTCAGCATCAGAACATTCCCAGTGGTTCACTGGAAAGGTGGCCTGCACGGCAGTTTTGGATGAAGCAATACACCAAAGTGGTGTAAAAGTGAGTGGGTACACCAATTTGAGGCAGGAAACTGGGGTGTCAAGAGGCACGGGAAACAAAAAAAAGACTGCTGCTAGTTGGGTGTTTGCATTTACTGCCCACACATTTCCTGCTATTGATTGGCTGGTCGCACTAATTGGCCCACATGTGAGCTTTACATGATTCCTCAGTATTTAAAGTTTGGTATGTGGAGTTCATGGTTGAGGAGAGAAACACTTTTAATACAACATTTGATTGTGAAAATATGGCGTGCAGGCCATTCTCCAGTGAACCGCAGGAGATGCTCTTAGGCTGTATTGTCTCATAACTTCAAACAAATACACACCAAAATTCAACTTGTTATTCATTTTATGTGTAGTGGAAAGCCTGAGGATGAGGGAGGGTGAGGACATTATCAAAATAAGGGCCTGCAATGCAAGAGTTGAAGCAAGCCTGATTTTGGTAATGCCATCATCCTTGGGCTTTATGGAGTGTGAAAATGGATGCAAAAATCAAACAGACGTTTTATGTTTTACTGTAAAGTGTCTCATGAAATTAGAACACACGCTTGTGAGGCAGAGGAAATGTTATGAGTTATAACATGCCCTTCACACACACATGAAATTTCTAAGAGGTTGTTTTATGCATGAAAAATCCCAAAGTCTTCATCAGCTTAGTAACCAATCTTGAGTTTATGAATTGGGATTGGAAAAAAATAAAATCTAAAGGGTATGTCACGAACGGAGCAATACTCCAATTTGTCTATAACCTGATATCCCCGGATTTATACCCGTTCCACCCCTGCTTGTTGGTGAATAGCGTTCGAGAGCAGGCAGAGAGGAATTGCGAGAGAGATCTGTCGACGGAGCGCTAGAGGGAGAGAGAGAGAGAGAGAGAGGAAAAAAAAAGATACGAAGGTGCAGAGGTAAGACATCGGATGTAGTGGTTGGTATCTAGAGGAGGGAAGTGCAGAAGAAGGCGTGTGTTTTGGCGATCCCTGAGTTGGGGTTTGGAGATGGCCAGCACGGCGTGTTTTGTCATAGTCTCTCGCAACGACTGCCCGATCTACGAGAGCGAGGTCGGCACTGCACCGAAGGTGGGTCAGTAAACTCCCTTGACTCTGAAACCTAACTTGTCCTGCTACTGCTCCTGCTGCTTCTACTCCAGAGCATTACAGAATGGATGGTTGTCCAGGTTGCGAATAGTTCTTGTTAGGGTTTCAATCCTGCTCATATTTGCATGAGAGATGAGATGTTACGTGCAAAATTACGCGTTCTCAAAACTTCCTGTGCTGGTTCTTTGACCTCGCAACCGTCGGTGAAGACTGAAGACCTCAAGTGATTCTTTGAAATGTCCTGAGCTATTTTTTAGGATTGTTAGGGTTAGGGTTAGAGTTTGGAGCTCATCGCTTGTCATAGGGGCAGAAGAATTATGATGTGCAACCACACGTTATTGCTCTTCTGAAACTCCCTTATGGATCCTATTGCCTTGCAAACTATCTGAGGAGATGGAGGAGACTTAGTTTCTTTGAACAATTTGTATGTTGGGTTGTGGATTCAATTAGGGTTTGGGGATGCCATGATGGGGCAGAAAGATGAGGCAGCACA
>Ga0209208_10003308_pt1 | contig 23126 bp, 12 predicted proteins | sample S1TSphfallax_3_FD_187694 | JGI IMG/M metagenome (GOLD analysis project Ga0209208, IMG submission 187694) | Host-associated microbial communities from peat moss isolated from Minnesota, USA - S1T2_Fd - Sphagnum fallax MG (SPAdes) (version 2) | ecosystem: Host-associated > Plants > Peat moss >...
TCATTGACATCTTCATTTGAATGTTGGTTTTTGGATTTCTTTCAACCTCCTTCCACACCACCTTCAACAAATTCTGATTCAACTTTGTACTTGGCAAAATCCTTAAGATGTTCATTCATCAAATGTTTCTTAATGGAAGTGTTTCCATGGCTAGGGTTGTATTGCACCAATCCCTTTTTCAACCTCGTGGTGTTTTGAATGTTTTGTAAGCATTAAGGAAAAAAGTGGTTGTGAAAAATGATGCACCTTTTCATTTGCATAGCTTATCCATTGATCATACAATTATGACCATGAAGAGAAAAAATGCTCACCTAACATTTGAGCAATGTTGCGACACCTAAACTTGTTGGTTTTTTGCAAAAGAAGTAGAGTGTGCTTTTTATGCCACAATTTCTTTAACTATTTGTACCTCATCTTGACTTTAGGTAGCTTGCAACACCTTTAACATTGTGCAAGTAGTCTTTTGTGATTCTTGCAACTTGATTTGTGGCTCAATGAGCCTTACATAACTGGCCTCATCCCCAATGTAAGCCTCAAAGTTTGAGAAGGATATTCCATTCATATAAACAAAACTTGCAAGAAACAAACAACTTAGTTGTTAATTGTACCAATTTGAAAAATAATGCTCTTATGATAAGAGTTATGATAGTAAACCAAAGAGTTCACACTAGCCACTAACAAAAGTACACAACATCATTTATGCTTTCTATAGATTTCAAAGCACAAGCAAGAGGGTTATTAGATAAGCATCCTTTGCTCTTGGGGAACATAATGTACACAATGAATTATGAACATTGAAGTTGTAGTTTAGAGAAAATGGACAAGGGACACCATGAAAAGAATTGCAAAATATAAAGCATAAAATATAATAATCTACAATCTACACATGCCACACCAAATAGAAACACATGTTTGCAAGTTGAATAAAATAACCACAATCTAGTGAAACCACAAAAAGATTTTGATCATTGAAGTAGCCACAAAGTTGTGCAACATGGGTGCAAAATCACAAAAACTTAATGCATTGAAATCATATTCATACCTAGTTCCATCACCATCCACTAGTATTCATACCTAGTATCTCTTGCACTCCTCATATTCCTACCTAGCTCCATTGCCACAAACATGAATATTGGCATCATTTGTAACACACTTTTACCATCTAACTCTTAAAATGCTCGATAAGTCAAAATGTTTTTATTTGGAATTGGAAATGGATGTGGATTATTATTGTAGTACATGGGTCAATTTGACAATTATAGTTGAACATTTAATTTTTTTTAAAAAAAAAATTTAACATTTTTTTAAATTATTTTTATATTCAACAAAAGGTTGAGATGCTAATTAGCAAATTGATAGATGTCAAGAATTAATTAGCTAAAAACTGATGCCAATTGCACCTTCATGAAATTAAAAGTGATTGAGTAGTTTACTTTTAGATCAATGGAAGAGTCCCTATTACTCTCTCTTGTCAAGCTACCAACTTTGTCATTGTGCACATACTAGTCAATCAATTAATTTCATTGTGAAACTTCTTAGTAAACAAAGAACCATTGAATGGGAGAGAAAAAAAAAAGGGGGAAACAACAAAATATTTATATTTTTCTAATTTTTTTGACTCAAAAAATTCACCAAAAAAATTAATTAATGTCAAATTGACCAAGGTACTACAATATATAGTTTGCTAAATGTGAATTTTCACATTGATTTTGTAGAATCACTTTCACATTTGCATTCAAAAAATTGCAAGGCTTCATCCTTCATTTTGAGAGCCATGTTTTGAATTGACTCTTTTTTTCATGAGTACCTAACTTGGTCATTGTAAGTGTCATGTTATGATGCACATGTTAATGTCATGTCAAAAGTTTTTTGTTTTTTGGCCAGCAAAGCTTTAAATCCAACTTTGGGCATCACTTGCCTGATCCTCCCCTAACACCTTAATCTTTCGTTGCAACTCATGAACACCGTCCAAACACCCTCAATGCTTCAATGGTGGAGAACATATCAACAAGGCTACTTACTGTACCTATGAGACTAATCATGAACATTCTCTCACTGGACACATCCAGCAGTAAACCATAAGGATGATGCAGGACTTTAGGCCCTGCCGACAAAAGAAACATAGAAGAAATGGTGAGCAGTGTCAAGCCCTAGAAAATCAGACAGCTAGAATGGACATCTAAGAATTGCAGATTTAGGGCAAGTTTTTGAATTATCAAATGAAGTCACCCTGGACAGGATACATTCAACTTGATTCGAGATTCCAAAAACTTCCTTGCAGAGTCCCCATACAAAACTGAGAGCTAAACTCTGGACTCACATACTGGAAGGTTCCCATCACAAATACTCACAACTACATTGAACCCACAGCCTTGAAAGCAAACACTTCATTTCCAAAAGGATCATGCACCAGATTCAATGATCAAATTTCCAGCTTTCAAGAACGTTGGAAGTGCTCTACAAAACATCTTAGACACAGCAACAGTGCAGCTGAAGATGAAAAAAGAATTGAGGTTAAGGAGATGAGAGTTGCAGAGAGAGACTGAACTCTGACTCTCTACTGGAGACATAACCAATAGAACAGTCAGAACCCAGTAGACTTACTACCTACAGACAAAATTAAACAGAAACAGTGACAAAATGATGAAAAGATGCAGGTATACTCATGAATCAGATAGAAATTCTACAGACCAGTGAAGAAACCCCAAACATGACTACAAGCAGCAAATACAATATGACAGCATCTAACAAATTCAGATTCTCAACTTATACCTGGAGAAATGTAGCCGACAGAAATAGACAATGTGGCCTCTTCTCCTGCCAGAAAGTCTTGACATACTGTCTCAACTGCCTTCACGAATAGCCTATCTCTTACTGGAATCTTTGTCTATTGATATTGCAACTTGAGGTGTGCAGCAACAGTGGGCATTTGCAGAGTTGACAACCTCATCTCGTGAAAAATATTTGGTAGAAAATTGAAATCACTGAAGAACAAGAGGTAGGACTAGTCTCTCAATATATCCAGCCATTAACTGATAGACCTGATTCTGGAAATACTACTCATTCTGTTGGCATATACTCAAATGGTTCAGGCGGTGGAGGCTCATTGTCCTCAACAACCACAGTGGAAGCAGGTGCATTGGGTGATGGCCCTGTATTCCCTGCTGCGGCAGATGCAGGAGAGTCTGTTGACACTAGCTCTACTGGTTCTGAGGGTTCTAAGTCTCTCAGCATGACAAATCCAGAAGGTGCTCGTTTCAATTTCAATGGAGCATATCGGGAATTCTCATTGAACTTAATGTATTTCTCTTGAGCAGGGACCACACGTGCTGGGTTACTAAGAACTTCAAATAGAGGCTCAGCAGAGGTGGACTTTTTGCTGTCTACTACCCCTTCAACATCCATTGCATTTTCGTCTCTTGCAGTGGCAGTGCTCTCATCATCTACAAGGATTTCAGCATTACTATTTGGGCCATCAGGAATAGACTGGTTGTTAGAAGGTAAGGTTGCAGTAGCCTCCTGCACAATACTCTTTCCAGATCTGGATTCCAAATCCTTCCTGGCACCTCTAGCTTTGGCCCTCACAGATGTGGATAGTACTGCAGTTGGCAGTTTCACTGCAGAAGCAGTGGTAGGAGGAGCCACAGATGGAGGGTACCCAAACATAGATGGCTTTGCTTCAGAAGTGAAATCAAATTTGGGCATCCGAAGATCCTCATTGAGACCAATGAAGGCTGTGGGCACAAAGGAGAGACTAATAAAGTAAATAAGTGGGTACCAGTACCAGAACTGACTGAAGACTGCCATACCAACAACTGCAGTCACACGGTCATGCCCAGTTCGGGACTGCAACATGATGGCCACATTCCGACCCCCTGCATCTAGGATTCCTTGGGCAAGAATGGCCCCCATCTTGCTCATTGTTTCCTCATGCTTGTCATTGATAATTTTCTCAAGCTGCCGCCTAAAGCTGCCCACACGAACTTCACGAGCTTCTGTTGTCTGCAACATAACCATAGCCATTGCAATCAAAGCTCCCTGTCGAACAAAATCGACTGCATCAGATGTGAGGGGCTCCAATAGAGAAATGGCTTCACTCGATCCAGAACCTGCACATGAGATTCCCACTGCCATCGCAGCTCCATACCTCACATGAGCATTGTATGACTCTGAGAGTAAGGAGACTATTCGGGGAGTTTGTTCTGGTTCCGAGCAGAGCACAAACCCTAGTGCAAGGACTGCCGTCCTCCGGACATCATCACTTACGTCTGAGACAGCAAAATGTAAGAGCCGCCGAATGGCACTGTTATTTGCAGTGCCTTGATATGCCATTGCAATGGCATACATACCTCCATACCGCAGGATAGGGTCTTGGTCTCTTGTCATTTGCTCAATCAGGGTATCTGCCTCCTCCTCTCGGCCATACACTACCAGTGCAATGCCAAGTGCTAAGCCTCGAATGATCTTCTCATGCTGAGTATCATGAGCATAAGTCAACATCTCATGTGCCTTCTCACTTGCTGTTCCCACCATGAGTAAACCAATGCTTATACCTGCTGCCTCCCCTGCCACTGCATTGTCGGTGTACAACACATTCTTTATATCTTCATAAATCTCCTCATCTGCAGTTCCGAGTGCTGCCAGACCTAACCCTAAACATGCCCCATGCTGGATAACATCGTTACTAGTGTTCCGCAGACTCTCCAGCAGGAATTGCTTGATGCCCTCTCCATGGTTGGCATGAATCAGACCCAATGCATACAGTGCACCTCCCTCAGAATAAGGGCTTCCTCCCCCTAGACCTCCATTTTGGGGCAAGTAAGGAGCCATGAGGGATCTGCCTTGTTGGAGATGACCACGATGAATCACCCCTAAGCCTGCAGTGGCACTGAACTTGGCCCAATTAGTGGCCCTGCTCAGCCAGTCCAGATTCTCTCGCAAGAAGGTGTCAACGGTTGTACCAGCATGCATAAGGGCGTTTGAGTAAATGGTTGCACTGTGGCCCACACTGTTGCGCATCTCCACAGAATGCTTTATAGTTTTCAGGATTGCAAGGTCTGACCTGTTGTGGCTGTACAGGAACTGAAGAGTGAGGCTGATTGGCGTCTCTCCAGACAAGATTGCCTTCAACTTTGACAATCTGTCAGCATAAGGTGACCTCTCTGGTAATCTCTCTGATGCAGAAGCAGTGTCTCCACTTCCACCAGCCGGGGTGCTCAAAGTTGCAAGCTCTTCAGATGTGTCCATAGCCATGGGGCCACCATCAGTCATGGCACTGATACCATTCTCATTGTGTGCACCAACAACTCCATTTGCAAAACCTCCCACTTCTGGATTCAGTGCTCCAGCCACAGCCGGCTCAGGCAACCGATCCCTAACATTCAACAGAAACTTCTGGTACTCATTCTCGAACAGATCAAAAGCGACTTGATAAGCCAAAAGAGTATCATTCTTGTCACCCTTCAGCAGCTTGTCCAGAATGTTTGCTACTGTGGACGGATCATCCAGGAACATGAGGCACTGGCATATGCTCAAGTAATCTGGCTGTTGCAGGTTCTGATAACTCTTAACCAGAAGCCTGAGAACCTCATGCCGGAACTCACGCCTGTTAACAAAAGTCTGAGAAATTCGAAGGCAATAGGAAAGCATGGCAGGTGCGTTCTCACTCCTGATGATTGCTTCTTCCAATTTATCAAGACGACGACATTCAAGTGCAATCCCTACTGCCTGTTGAAACTTACCATCCTGCATGCACTTGTCCAGCATCCGCTCCACGATGGCCACAAGACGGGGATCCAGGGGCATAGACTCGGATTCCGTCTCCGATGCTTTGACACTCAAAGAGATGTACTCATCGACGCACTTGGCCACCAAAGTCTGCACATACTCCGAGTCTTCCGACACATCAAACAGAGGACCTGCACCCAAGGCATAGATGAGAGAATCGTTCAACTCCCCAAGGTGATAAAACACCTTCGACGCTACCAACGCCGCCAACTGCCTCTCATGAAACTGCTCGTCCTCGTAAAGAGACTCGATAGCCGAGATGTTGGTAGATATCTCCGGCCAGAAGTTGTCTACAAGCACGTTTAGGTTTGTCAGTGCGTGCAACTTCAACACCGGATGTTGCTCCTGCAACATCGCCAACAGCCCACTCGCTGTACTCACCACCGTCATCTTGAAGCTTTCTTATAATAACACGTCTAGTGCCGTCCCTGAAAGTTTTCCGTCTCCCTCGCACAGATCCGTCGTCTACTGCGAGCGAGAGAGAGAAAAAAGAGACACACACAGAGCGAGCGAGAGAAAAACATGAATAGGGCAAGAAGCGCAAGGAAAGCTTCTCGTCACGCTTCCGTGAGCGCCAAACCCTAATTCGACATCCCCAAATGAGGTGTCTCTAATGTGTCAAAAACCCAATGGATTTATTTTTTTTAAATTTTTTTTTCCCATTGTGATATCCGGTGGATACCCATCAGATATCATGGGATAAAAGGAGGGTGAGTGTTTCCAAAAAATGAAAGGTTAATTAATTTTGGAATTGCCAAAAAATCTGAAAAATACTTTGCCCACCATGCTGAAATCTGAAAGAAAATTTCAAGCAAACTAGCTTCATTATTTAGTATATAGTGCCTAATTGTAAAACATTATTACTTTTATTGCCAAAAATAAATGATTTTTTTATAATAATAATTATTAGGCACCTTGTTGCCAAACCAAGCAAGGTGCTATGGTAATTGTCACTTGCACTTATTGATACCCCACACACACCCCTTTGGTTACTTTGTGACTCCTCTCATGAAAAGGTCAACAATTCCAACTTTGTTGTTATTAGGGTTCTTGTTATAAAACATCATTGTTTGTATATGTCACTTCCATCTTACAATGATGCACATTGCATGCCATGAGGTTCAACCTTTGTGTGTAGAGTCTAGACAACATGGTTGGAATTGATAGAATTGGATGACAATCATATTGTGGATGAAATTTGGCAATATGGAAAATATTTTGCCAATATGAAAACGTTGACCATATGGAATAACATATGAGCATGTGGATGACATTAATGGATCATATCACATTTTTGGAATTGAAAACCCATATATAGTTAATCACATGGATGAAACTTTGATGACATCAATGAAAGTGGGTTCATTGATCAAATCAACCTCATAATGTCAATGGCCATCTATATTCAACCATATGGATGATGGTCATTTTTCATATATGACTATAGTTTCGTGAATTTTGTGGGTCTTCATCATTCAATAACTTTCATCATCCATGTTATCAATGCCATTGATATTGTTAATTTCATTGACAAAGTTCATTTTTAGATGTGTAATTTCATCCATGTGATAGATTTTTGAACTTAGATCCTTCCATTTCCATGTGGTACATTTCAATTTTATCATGAATGTCATCCAAATTTGTTAATTTAATCCTTTTTGGTCAATTTCATTTTTGAAACTCAATTCCATCCATCAACATAATTTATTCCATTGAAATCTATGCATATGACCAATTATAGGTGTGATAAATTTCATCCATGCACCATGTAATTCATCTACATTGAAATTTTTATCCAAAAGATTGGACCATTGACATAGTCACATTTCATCCATTTATAAATAATTTCATCCATGAATAATGTTTCATCCATGTTGTCAAATGTCAATTATTCAATAACCTTTATATCTTCCTTCTCACTCTCCCCTTTCTCCACTTTCTTTTTATTTCTCCCATCTCTTCTACCAACTTCCCATCTTTTTGTTCTTCCTTCTTGCACTTCTAACAACTTTTTTTTTCATTCCCCATCCTCATGAAGTGATCCATGATAATTTTTCTGTGACATGTTTTGATCCATTTTTGTTCAAGCTACCATAGTACATGGGCAACTTTCACATAAATAAAATTATTTCTTATTTTGCCAAAGTTTTTGAAAAACCTTTAGCCTTATTGTTGAAATTTTCAAAAAATTAAATTGTAGGAATTTGGAATTAAACCTTGACCTAGTACAAATAAACACATTAGATGTGAACACATTGACCACAAGGACAATAAAAAAACTTAAAGTTGAGGTAAATTAAAAAATGTAAATTCTTTATATGTCGAAAAATAAAAAATAAAAAACTTGCTTGAAATTTTTTTAATTTAAAAATAAATAAATTATTGGGCAGACTAGGCATTAATGTGCCAAACCCACCTAGGTAGTATGGTATTTATTTTTTAATTGAAATGAAAGTTTCAATTGAAGAAGAATGTTGAAAAAGTCAAAGTGGTTTTTCTAAAAATATTAAATGGATCTCAATACTAAAAATTTAGTACTTTTCCAATTTTGCTTATGTGCAATTTTCTAATTTCTTTCATGTGGTTTGTTAAATAAGCATCACTTCATGGATTTGGGGGAGGTTTTCAATTAATTTTTTTGCATAATGAATACCAGCTTTAGTTTATGTGTTATGTGAATCATTTATTGCATTTTTATTAAAGGATTCTTGAACAACATTGTTTTTATTATAAAAAATTATGTATGAATCATTTTTGTTAGTGCATTGTTTTGTAAGGAAATAATTGATGGAAAGTTTATGTCTTCTAATAAGGTTTTGAATGATAAGGAAACTATGTGTAAAAATATATTGGAATAGAGGATGGATTGAATCATGGTGCATAGTTGTTGAATTGTAATCTCTTTCTATTTATTCATTGACAAAATTTCGTTAGTTTTGTTGTTAATGATGTATCTTGGGTATTGTTGACATCAAAATTTTGTTTGGTTCTTGTTAAGCATACTATCAACATTCTAATTAACTATAAGTATCATCAAAATATTGGTTTTCATTAGAGGTTGTTGAAAGAGATTCAAAAGTAGATCACTGATTGGAAATGATAAAACATGTGCTTGTCACATAAGCTTGTACACAATAAAATTTCAAGTTGTATTGCAAGTTATATCATAGGTTGTTATAACAATTCATTTGAAAGTAATCAAATATTGTTCTAATTTTCAACAAAATTTACAAAGTTGTAATTTCTATTTTGTTGTCAACACCTTAACATGGATTTATTTGCCTATCAATTGATTTGTTGAATTTTGAAACCATCTTTGAGTTTTTAAAAAATTGAAGTTTTGGTAAATTACATAAGAAAATGAGCATTTTAGTAATATTTATTTTAATTGATGAAAATTCCAACCCCTTGGTCAAAATGTTGCAACATGAAAACCATGGTGAAACAACTTCGATGGATCAAAGTTTGACCATTCCACAAAAGGACTCATTGTGTTAAAACACATTTCATGAAAAAATTCAAGTCCCAAAATGCAAAAACACAACAAGAAAAAATGGAATAAAAACATTATAATTATTGGTGCATGTCTTAAATTGACCCACCAATGTTAAGATATTTCAAAGTCTAAAGTGTTTATAAAAGTTGGATTTTACATCAACATTAAATTGGAATTCATAAAAACACATTTAAAAAACATTAGGGGTTATAATTGCTAGTTATTGCTAAGGTTAACAAATTAAGTAAACCTAAGTCTAAAGTTCCTTAAGACCAATTTTTGTTTCAAGTCCACCTCTAACATCGATTAGGTTATAACATTTTGAATTAATCTCCTTTTGATTCAAACAAGGTATTAAATAAATTTTTTTTGCAATACATGTGTTTGTGTGATAATTAATACATTATAAATTTAACATTCAATGATTTAGTAATGGAAATTTTGTGAAGTTTGTTCATTCATAAATTCATATGTTTTGCACACATATATTGCACATTGAAAACACATTTGACATATAAATATATAATATAATATTTGTTCATTCATAGGCTTGTATTTCATATGTTCACACATTTATTAATGTGTTAAATATGTTTTTAAAGCATAGTAATTTATGCACAAAACATACAAACTTATGAATGAACAAATTTCACATGATTACTATTATTAAATCATTGAACACACAGTTTATTATGTGTGATTGTACATGTGGCCTTCGGACACTGTGAGGTGCAAACGCAACGTGCCAACCCCTTCCCTTCTTGAGCTACAGAGAGAAAGGCAAGAGACGACCGAGCTTGGGTACCCGGGCCGGTGTCGGCGATAACCCCGGAAACACACGGGCCCTGTTCCAATCCACACGTGGCAAAGAGCATGGTTTATGGCCCGGGACTCGGGTCTTCATGGGGAGACCAGGCTTTGTCACCGACTCGGTTTAATACTTACTCCCACGGTTCCACACACCTGGGCGCCGCCAGGCCTGGGCCAGGTTTTTTTTTATCGTTTGGGTCTTTGAAGCATGGGCGTTGGGACTTGGGACCTGGATTGGTCGGGACTCGGGACTTGGGACTCGGTAAGTAAAGAATTGGGGGGACAATTTTAAAAGTGACTTGGGTTTTAGGACCTTGATAGACAGTACGCTGGCCCGGTCGGCCTGTACCCGAGCTCCGAAACCACAGATCTTTTAAAAGAAAACTCTGGGAACAGGAAATTTGGACCCGGAAACCATAAATCTTTTGAAAGAAAACTCTGGGAACAGGAAATTCCGACCGACGAGCCGGGCCTGGTCGACCGTCTGTGACGGACCCGAGCTCCGTCACGGACGGACGGACAGACGTAGCTAGTTAGCTAGCTACCAAATGTTAGGTCGGTTCTGCCGGTGAATTAAAATGCAAAATTGTCACGTCAAACAGACGCACGCACGCACGCACAGACGTAGTGAATTTATACTAGTGGGTGCCCATGGCCGAAGGCCACTGTGAAGCCCCCTGTGTGAAATCCAGGTCCCAAAATTGAGATCCCACATCTTGAAAATCACGTCCTAAAAGTTTTCAGGTTTCGGTCTTGGAAACCGCGAGTGTGAAAATCCAGGCCCCAAAGTTGAGATCTCAAGTCCTGAAAACCATGTCTTGAAAATTTCCCAGGTCTTTTTGCCTGGCCGCCCTGCCCTGCCCTGCCTGTAACTGCTGCCTTGCCCCTGCCTTGCCCGTCAGTTAGACAGACGGACGGATAGACGGACGGACAGACGAACGGACGGACGGACGGACAGGTCTTTTTGCCTGGCCGCCCTGCCCTACCCTGCCCTGCCTGTAACTGCTGCCCTGCCCCTGCCCTGCCCGTCAGTTAGACAGACGGACAAACGGACGGACAGACGGACGAACGGACAGACGGACGGACGAACAGACGGACGGACGGACGGACAGGTCTTTTTGCCTGGCCGCCCTGCCCTGCCTGTAACTGCTGCCCTGCCCCTGCCCTGCCCGTCAGTCAGACTGACGGACGAACGGACAGACTGACGAACGAACGGACAGACTGACGGACGAACAGATGGACGGATGGACTGACGGACGAACTGACGGATGAACGGACGAACGAACAAACGAACGAACGGACACAGAGAGGGGTTACAGAATCGGCCTCGCAGATTACTGGTGCAGAATGTCGTGTCAGATAGACGCACGCACGCACGCACTACGTGAATTTATATATAAGATATAAGATGTGTGATTGTGATTAAGGTGGATACACTAAATTGCATATCAATTTGAAAAACTAAGTTATTGAAAGTCCAATGTATTATTGAAATATAAGTTCAACTTAAAATGATCTCTTAAGAAGATTATTGCAAACTATGCGTTGAACCCATTTCTTAAAAGAGGTTGGACTTAATAATATATGTAAAAAGAAATCATGTTCTTCCAAATAAGCATCAAAGATTTTTCTCATACACATTTTCATAATTTTTACAATTCCATTTTTCTTATGAAGGGTTTTCCTTATGGTAATCTTGGAACTAGTAGCCTTTTATCTTATGAAAAATCTTTGAATCATGAATTTTTTTCATCCTCCATAATTTAAGAGAAAATATCAAAATTAAAAAAAGGCTATAATCAAGCTATAGCACTGTGTGTGTATATTTCTTAATTAAAAACAAAGTCACTAACATAGTGGCCATCACTCTTAACCTCATTATTTGCAAGTGTTCAACTCCCTATTTGATAATGATAAACACTACTCAAGATATCTAACCAAATCCAACAAGCTAATAATTGAACAAGACCTTGTCAAATGTGAAAGAGTGACCTTTTTTTTGGGATCTTTGGGAAAAAGAAAATGTCACCTTTTCTTTGCAATCATATCGCCAAGGTGATGATAGCTAAATAATCTCAATTCTCTACCTTTAAAAAGTAAAAAGAAATTCCAAATAAACAACAATCTATGATGCTTCATTTTGCAACTTTGTGACAAAATTGTTGAAAACAATTAGCTCATCACATAATGTCTCTACTTTCTACCTTTCATGGCATTTTGAACTAAAAACTTCCCTTGTTGGATCTAGATCTTCTCATTTGGATGCATGCACTTTTATAGAACATGCCCATCCATCATATCAACACATAATACTTTGGGTGTCACTTACACATTGGGCCAAGTTCAAGCCAAAATCTTATGCTTGAATCTTACACCAATGCGTATTCCACTTTCTATCGCAAGCCCAACAATTCACACCTTATTCAACTTGCGCTCTGCACTCTTACAGACATCGATGTGTAGTCTAGTCCCTATGACCAAAGCCAACAAATCACACATAACCCAACTTGGGTTTTACACTACTAATGACAATCAAACAAACATAAGGTTGAAATATAAGTATATTTTCATTTGCTCCTTGGATCTTACAATATCAAAACAATATTCCATGACCATATAGATTTTTCAAGAAATCATTTCCACTTTCATCAATTCTATTACTTGCAATTCAATTTTCACATATTGATAACATTATTAAACATTGTGTACCAAGTACACCAAGAACTCCTGAAACTATATCAATCTCAAAGAGAAGATTTGAAGAGGATTAACTTGTAACCTGTCCTTCCATGTGATGTGAACTAAATTTAATTTTAATCCGTGTGAGTGTTGCTTGGTAGGACAAACATTCAATTTCCACATGTGACAATTGAAAGGTGATGATACGAAAAGGTTCCAACATGGAATTGTCAAGGTGGAATTACCATTCAAAACAACAAAACCCTAATGGAACTTAAAATTTTGCAGTGTTGATTACTGATGCAGTCCCATGCGTTCCATGGTACATCTACAATCAACAAAGGTAACCATGTATACCATATATATAGCATATCATCAATGAATTGATGAAGGGGCTGCCAATACCTTGTACACATTTGATGGAGTGTGAATTGTTGCAAATCTGTACTTCAAAAACAGATTTTTAGATTCCCCAAGGTGTTCAGCCTCAAAAAACAAACTTGCATCTCCTGCATTTTAAGTCCCCATCATGCAGAGAATTTGAGCTGTTATTCCCAGGTTATTACACCAAGGAATGATATGTCAATACACTGTTGGTGCAGAAAATGACACAGAGGAGAGCCTCTGAAACAAAATTCCTGGAAGGATGCCATCACATGATATCTCATGCTGCTCAGCCAAAGCTTAAATTGATCAACTTGAGACCTCCCAAATAGGACAAACTGCAAATTCTCTTACTATTTGCCAGCACCTGGCAAATCAGGATCAAGACGTCTCTGAATTGCAGCTGCAGCCTGCAACAAGGAAGAAGCTCTGAGTATCAAATCAATAACTTATCCACATTTCACAGGAACCAGACCAGAATGACCAGCTTTGTGATTCATTACTGGCCAATTGCAGATAAGGGGCATTTCCAACAACAAATCACTGCCCAGGACACAAAGCAGAGCAATGTAGGTGGCTGCTTCAGAAAAATAGGACAAGCGAGATGTGGGTACCTCAAAGTTGCCTAGTCGGTAGTGATATTGCATCTCCTCACGAAGCACAGCTTGTTCCCTCATGGCTTGTCCCTGGCCCCCATCACCAAAACCCCAAGTGTCATAGACCCCATAGCAACAACAGCACATGACTTAAGAAAGGGATACCAAAGTTTTGAAACCTACTTAAAAAGAGAAAAGTCTCAAGACTCGTTCTCCATGTTTTCAAGCATGAAAAAGGCCTGGCAAAAACTTCTGGTAAGAAATGTTTCTAAGGTCCAGCAAGATGTTGAAAACAAGGGTACGAGCCACATACCATGCCACTCTGCATTGAGCGTTTGAGAGCCTCCACTTCTGCCTCCTTCTGCTTTGCTCGCTCAGTCATCATCTCTTGCCTATGCTCACGAAAGGGTTAAATGTGAGCTATACAGCTCCTGATATGCCACAAGGCACAGGAGACATGCGTTCTTAAGAAGCCTCATGAAACACAAAATGCAAGATGCAACCCAGAACTTGAATCAAGGAGGAGAGAATACCGCTTCTGCTCTTCATCATTAAACTCGGTGCGCTCCGACTGTTTCTTTGCCAGCTTCTTCATGCCCTTGACATGCATCTTTGTCATCTTCCTACGGTGGTAGATATCTATATTGTAGTACCTGCATCATGTATAACAGACATAAATTCAAGACACCAGATAGAATCTCAAAATCCTGTAAAGGTGAGCTAATTGTTTCATGGGTTTATGAACCAGGACAAAAGGTTCTTGAATGCATACATTGATCAGATTCATCACCTTTACCAAGAGTATAGCAAACCTGTGTTGACATGGACTTGAACACACATGTAAAGAGATTTAATTCACATAAAAAAAGAATGATGGGGAACAACTCACTTCTTGGAAGGGAAAGTAGCTGTGTTGTAGTCCTCCATGTACCTGGAAGCAGGAGGAGAGAATATAAATTGGTCCATGAGAACCCTAGGTGTGGCCAATTTGTTGGTGTTCTCTCTAGCACTGATAACAAATGAATCAGCTACTGAAAATGGTTTGAGAGACCTGCATGTAAAAGCAGTTGAATAGTCACTTGGAACTTACTGCTTGAACATGTCCTTCTCCTCTCGAGTTGTTAGTGTCTCCAAATTTACCTGCCAAGACCAAAGTCCAAAACACAGTGATCATGAGAAAATCTATATACAACTCTTGCAGTTGACAAACTTATGACGTCTGAATTGAATAACAAAAAGGACCTTATTATCTGTCAAATTTTTTGATGAGTAATAAACTGCATCAGTGGTTGCTATACTACCTTTTTCACTTCTGCCAACCAGGCACTAAACTCAGGTCGCCTGGTCCTGAATAATACACACAGGAGACAACAGCATCAGACTCCAACCCATTTACTTGAAAACAAATACATGCAAGTTCCATCCTTGAATAGGACCTATCATAGTAACAAATTTGGAGAGCAAAACTACATTACATAATTTCACTCTTGAAGGTCTACAGCATCAGCAGCACCCTGAAGGGAATTTCAATAGTAGATAACAAAACATTCTAGAAATTCAACAAGAGTATTAAGTAGCATTCTTCAGTCTTGAATATCCACATCATCAGCATCCTGGAAGGGTTCTAAATAACAGATCCAAAATGTCCAGAAAGCTCTAAGAATTCAACAGAAAAAATAGTAGCATACAGATGCAGCTAAATGGCACACATTGCACAAATACATCTCAAAGATCCCAGAACATGGAAAAGTGGCAGATTTTGTGTAAGGAAACAAACCACATATCGATTTCTTTGATAAGCCCATATTTGCCCCATGAAGATGTAATGGGACCCTTTGCACGTTTTTCCACTTTCTCCTTCTTCCTCTTCCTCTTCTCTAGTTCCCGTTCCTTCTCCTTCAGCTTTCGCTTCTAGTGTGGCCAGAAAGTTGCAGTCAATGAAAATAGCATGCCTGGCACTTTGATCAGCATAATGACACTACCACTGACAATAACCCTCAGACTAGAAGCCAAAAGAAAAAAAGCTGAGGACAAAGTGTGGCAGTGCTCATGGAACCCAGATTCCTTGTGGTGAATGAAACTGAGACTCTTCACAAAACAATGCTGGACACATAGAATGCAACCCTAGCATATACTCTAGAGCAACTCTAAATTCCAGAGGATTTTACTCTGCACTAAAGAAAGATGAAAATATCTATGTCCCCCACATTCTGAAAGATCAAAGAGGAGGAAAAACAGAAAATTAGGGTTTTCCAAAATCCTCTCCTGAAAACGCCATTCTGCTTTCTATTCGACTCTCTATACATCTGAAGAACTGGATCTTTCATGTCTAAATTTCACAAAATTCTGAGCACAATTCTAAACATTGTGCAAGCCACAGGAGCACAGATTCTCCAGAAGACTTAATCTCAGAGCACTTCAACAATAGGTTTTTTTTTTCACCTTGTTCTTTCTACGCCGATGTTCCTCCTTCTCCCTCTCCCGTTCTTCTCTCTCCCTCCGTTTCCGTCTCTTGCGTCTCCTGGCTTTTCTGCGCTCCTCCTCGCTGTCCTCTGAGCTTTGCGCAGAGCTATCTCCAGTGTGATCAGACTCCTCTTCCTCCACCTCTTCACTATCCGAATTCACAGAGCGATGTCTTCTCTTCCTCTTTTTCTCGCCATTCCGATCCGCCTTCCGCTTCTTTCTTCCCTTATCACTCTCATCACCATCTCCTTCATCTTCTTCCCTATTACTCTCCTCGTCTTCATCACCCCTGCTACCATCATCGCTGCTGCTAGTGCCACTGTTGCTGTTGCCCGCTCGCTGCTCCCTGCTCCTCCTTCCTAGCACCTCCTCTCTTCCGTCTCCGTCCTTGGATACAACTCTCTCGTTTTCCTTCTGGACATTCCTTTCCCGGGTGTCCTCAGCAACGGCCGAACGCCGTCTACTACTAGCTCTCTCAAGCGGAGGAGAAACACTCGGCGATCGGTGTCTTCTTTGGCGCGAGCTGCTTCTGTCCACTCTCTCCAAGCTCCGAGAGCGACGATGATTTTCATGCTCCTTCACGTCAGCGCTGCCATTATAATTGCCACCCGCCATCGCCACAGCATCGCTGCAAAGCCGCTGTAGCGCACAAACGCACCCTCTCCTCCTCCCTCCTTCCCCAGGCACCACCACAGCACACAGTCTGCCCCCTCGCCATTATGAATGAAACAAACGCCTTGATGGATGCAAAACATGACCACGTGAACTATAGTAGGTCTATAAAGGATGATAAAGAAACGGATGTGGATGAAAAATCTCGCATTAAGACAACCGCCTTTTTCCCGCAGGACCCAGAAACGAGCGAGAGAGAGAGAGAGCTTGTGAGAGCGGCGATGGCGGAGGATGTTGGGGAATTTTACGTGCGATACTATGTTGGACATAAGGGGAAATTCGGGCATGAGTTTCTGGAGTTTGAGTTCAGGCCGGATGGAAAGCTTAGGTACGCCAACAACTCAAACTACAAGAACGATACGATGATCCGCAAGGAGGTTTTTCTCACGCAGGCTGCTCTACGAGAGTGTCGTCGTATCATCTCCGATAGTGAGGTTGATTTTTTTTTGTCTCTTTTCTCCAAAATATTTTCCCTTTTCTGATGAGTCCAGCGATGGCTGGCTCTTTGCTTGGGTTTAGGGTTAGGGTTTGGTTGCTTTCTGCGTTTGCAGGAGGAGGAAAAGGAAGAAAGATTGAGGAACATTTCGAGGTTCTTGAGCATGATGATTACTGTGTTTTGGCACGGATACTGTGTTTTTCTTATCAGCTTTGACTTAGGGAGAGGTCTGTTTTGTGTAGATATTGAGGGAAGATGACAACAACTGGCCTGAGCCAGACAGAGTTGGGTCAGGGTTTGGTTGCTTTCTGCATTTGTAGGAGGAGGGAGAGGAAGAAGGATTGAAGACCCATTTCGAGGTTTTTGAGCATGATGAATACTGTGTCTTGTTTTTTTCTATCAGCTTTTCCTTAGGGAGGGGTCTGTTTTGTGTAGATATTGAAGGAAGATGACAACAACTGGCCTGAGCCAGACAGAGTTGGGCGGCAGGAGCTGGAGATAGTCATGGGCAACGACCATATCTCTTTCACCACGTCTAAGATTGGATCCTTGCTTGATGTCCAGAGCAGCAAAGATCCTGAAGGACTTCGGATATTCTACTACCTGGTTCAGGTATATGACTATTTGTTCTTGTGCTCTTGATCCTCATTATCTTCTATTATGTTCTGCTCAATAGCTCTGCATATGTGCAATCATGAAGGGGTCTAGCTCTACTGGAACATGTCAATAGCAGTTGCTAGGGTTTACAGTAATGTTGTGCTGTTTTTTTTCGCTTGCAGGACCTGAAATGCTTTGTGTTTTCTCTCATTGGTCTTCACTTCAAGATCAAACCAATCTAGATCTAGAATTCATCTTCAGCAGCAAGGAGGATGCTCTCAGATGGTATAGAACTTGTTTTTCAGGCTTGTGTCTTATACAGAGTAAGAGGACAATGTGCATGCATGTGGGGCCTTTCTTATTATTGCCTCTGACCTTTTTTTGCTACCAGCTCCAAAGAGGTTTCAATGTGTATTCTTTAGTTTGGAGTGTTCACAAACTGGCATGAGATAGTTGGGTCAGGGAACTTCTGCATTTCATCACAGATTCTGTAACAGGTTGTTCAATAGAATAACAGAGTCACACTGCTGTGTGTGGTTTCAAATGTTGATCCAAACTCTGTACATGTTACAACAAAATTGACATGCTATGACTTGGCCAAGGAATTTCTGCTTGTTATCATCACAAGTTCTTATGTCTGCTGTCCATGCATTCAGCACAACTTGCCAGATTATGAAATGATCCACTGTCTAGACATATCTGCCCATTGACCTGGTATTTAGTTCTCAGTGAAGACCATCATGCAATGAGGGCTTGAGGTGAGTGCTGTAGTCATTTGGTTCTCATTGGATCCATATGTAATGCTCTCACTTCAGGTGCTCATCCTACAGAGTGCTGTCAACAATGTGTAGGTTTCTGAATCCACTGATTTTTAGGGGTGCTCAACAAGCTTCTGAGATTCTTGAAGATTGCACATATTTTGTGCCTGTAGCTATATCTTTTGAGTTGTAGTCAACATCATGACTGAGTCTTCATGCGGCTCCCAGAAATGCAATAGAAACTCAGAATGCAGATGCTGTATACCGGTCTACCCAGATTTTGGGCAGACTATTTTATATACATATCTACAGCCACCCTCAGGAGCTGATGAAGTCAGTGGGTGGTCATGGCAGCTTGTCACTGCTGTTTGTGATGAAGGGAGGTGATGGTCCATTACTTTGTGGGCAACCATCACAAGGTTGTTATGATCACACTCATTGTTATTATCTTCTAATTGTTGTGGTGATTTCTCTCCAATTTCATATATGTGTGTTAGTGTCTGGAGAATATGGGTACATGAAGTGCCTGCACTGCAAATTGAGAGGATGTGACTCCATATTTGAATATCCATGAGGAGATCCTGTAATTGACAACTTTAGCTTGTATTCAATTCTCGAAGTTGTCTAGAATTTAATCACAAGCTCGAAAGGCAGTAGGTTGATGCACCCAAGAGCATTGTGGAAAGGTAGAAAGGTTGAACCTATCAAGTTCCAGAGTGGAGACTCCAAATTGAGCAGAACACTGAAGATGACAATCTCTTGTTAATGATGTACCAGCCAAAGTAGAATGTGGCAGAAATGTCATGTGAGCTGCCGAAGTTCCCCTGTAAGCAAAGCGAAATTTCTATGCTGGGACAACACTGGTGTACAGATGGCTCCATTCAGATGGGTTGATGATAATGTATTGCTGCCACAACCCATTGTAGCAAGATTCAATACTGCTGCATGCACTACTGTCTGCAATATTTGGAGGGTGTCACCATGGCTCACTATCAACACCACACACCTGCAACAGCAGCAAGAACAAACAAACTAATGACCAACTGAAAGCAGCCACATACATCCACATCCCATTAAAGCTTTTCTCACAATAATGCGCAACAAGAATCATGTACCCTTCCAATTCTGACTCAATTGACAAAATGGCTTGGCTGACTCGATGGGCAACATCAGCCACGCTTTCACCTCCTTCAGGTCCTACCATTGGATCCAGTGCATCGATTGCCCATATCTCAGGATACTACAACCATGTACATTGCACACAAAAACCACTGTCACTTGCATATATCCATGCAATTTGCAGAGAAAAATATTGACAACAACAATTTGAAGGTAATGTGGACAATAAGTGCAGTCGTGACCTTGTGATAGTTGCTCACAAAGTTTCAGACCATCACCTTCTCCATGATGAACAGAAGGGATGAGCTGCCATGACTAGCAACTGACTTCATCAGCTTCCAAAAGTGGTAGGCATAGACAAGGATATACTAATTAACCAAAAGTCTGTGCAAACAACTATACAAAACCTGCATCCTGAGTTTCATGTTTCCAGAAACAACTGCGAGACTTGGTCATGATATTGGCTCGCACTAAAAAGACATAGTCTTCAGACTCTGAAAACTCTTCTGAGCAACGCCCAGCCCTAAGCAAATCTTATCTTCCATGAAGAAGATTTCTGTCAGAAGCCTAAACCCAACACAGTTGTGCAACTTTTGTAGGCAAATTTTGGAAGATATAGTTAAACGATACTCACATGTTCATGAGATTGGAGCTCAAGAGAAGGTCCAAAGTATCGCTCCCTTAGCTCTTCCATCAACTGTTGCACTACACAAATTTGATATTATTACACAAGTTCTGCAGAAAGGGGTTGGAGGTTAAACATGGCTAAACCAAACAGGTATTTTTCTACACCTTACTAAAACACCACACATTTGTGACAAAATCAAACAGACACTGGTATTGTGTTCAATCTGCACCTGAATGGAAGGCTTTGTACCCAAAGATGACTCCAATACATCAGCCACAGCTTGTGCTGTTTGAGTTGTTCTGCTGAAGGGTGATGCATAGATGCTTACACAATCTGGTGAGATGCTCAATCCCTCCAACTCCTATGTACACAACAAGATATGCACAACACACATGACAATTTCATCATAAGATATGCACAAGACATAGACAAGACACACCATGGTTTCCATCTGCTGAAAATAACAGTCCAGCAAATTGATACAAGACAGAAATCACAAAAGAAGATTGGGGTAGAAAGGGTTGATGGGTGTTGTTGGATTAGAAAGTTTCTGTGATTTTAGGGGTGATGGACAGAAGACTACTAGCACTACTACCTTTGCCAAGGTCATGCCTGCTGCTTTGGCTTGAAGAACTCCTGAAGGTGCCAATCCATACATTGGCAAAACTCCATTACTCTACCCCATCCTCCCCACCCACCCATGTCCACACTCCAGTTTTTCTCAGATCTCAACAAACACTTCTGTGGTTGGCTCATTCACAATATGTTTGCAATCTTTTTTCTATAGAAAATCTACAAGATTAGATTCTTCCAGCAGAAACCTAGTCTCCAAAACCCATGTTGTGGTCTAATTCAAGAGCTAGAGATACAAAGCGGAAAATTGAGAAAGAGGTATCAGAAAGAAGAAGCAGACCATAAGCGAGACGATAAGACCCTCCTCATTAGGTATGCTGCGACCATGTCGCAGCACGTAGTATTTGTTCTTCAATCCTGCCATCTCGTGCAAACCCTCTCTCCAGGAGCGACAAACCCAACCCCAGATCTTTCAAGGTTTGAATTCTGATGAAGAGCTCCAATTGCTCTTCATGTGGTTGACAAACTCTTCTGCAACTCTCTGCAAAGGAATCTCCAGCGATGATAACGCCGATGAAATCTTCCACGACAAAGAAAGACGTAAGTAAGGTCCGTCTGTCGTCGTCTCTATTTAGAAAGTCCTCTCCCGATCCATCCATGAGGCGATGGATGGCTTGTGGGTACTTCCCGCCTTCTCAGCACGCAACCACCGATCCCGTAGTTCATGGTGAGGAGGGAGGGAGGAAAGGAGAGAGAGAAGAAAACAAGAAATGGATATGGCGGATTACGGTTTGGGAGAGTTGCATTTCCGAAATCCTTTCAGATTTATATACAGGTAGTGATTTTCTGGAAGAGGAAGAAGGTTCCCAATTTTGCATTCTTCTGATCCAAAGTCTTTTGTGTATTACTGATCTTCTTTTTCTTCTTCTTCTTGAGGTCGATCTCAATTCAATTCTGAAAAACTAGTGCTTACTGTCAGGCAGGAGCATGTGTTTTTCTTGACAAATGGCAAATTTTTTTGTACGTGAAGATTTTTCATCTCTTTTGCACAAATGAACATCTCAGTATCTGTAATTTTGGACACTTCTGTTCACTTCTGTACTCTATGAGATAATCATGTCCATGCACTCAGATTTGCAACCAATTTTCATGCTGCACAATTCTTGATTGAAAGTGTTTCCAGTAAATTCATTTACAGGCAAAAGTCAATTCCATCAAAACTTCAGATTTTGGACATCAAACTCAAGACCAGATTATTGGAACAGTTGTGGCACAGGGCAGCAGATGGGAAGCTAGTTGATCTGAATCATGTTGCCAATGGTATGAACACCACCCACTCAATGCAAAGTATACCTGACATTCACTCTTTCTAGAGTTTGAATTCTTCATGTTTTTCCACTGCCTGGAAAATTTCTGTCTGAAATTTCCAACTTGCTTTGTCACCCACACCAATGCTAACTAACAACTATTGCTGTGCAGTACACAAATCACCACAATTATCACACCCATTCTCAACGTGTTTCAGAAGAATTTCATGCATGCAACAATTTGTGAAATTTTCAGAGACTACCAGGAGATATGCAATTTCCCTCCACCACCATGTCTTTTTCTTCCTCAAAAGTTGATGAAACATTATTGATGAACAGCTTTTTTGACAACACACACTCTCATATGCTCATCAACAAATCTCCTATGTATAATTCATGAACCATGTTGCCAAGTTGGTAATCTATCACCAAACCTCCACATTTAAGTAACTTCTGTACACATCAAAAACAAAATTTAGCCAGAGTATTTAATCTTTACCTCTTCAGTCCTGGTAGCCAACATACCCTTGTAACCCATTTCTACAAAATTCATGTATACACAGCACTGGAATAACTTCAGTGCCACAAATGATATTATGCTTCAGTCTCCAGATGTGCTCCTCAATGCTTCCCTCCTCTGCTCCGACCTGTTTGAATCACCAATACAACCAGCAACACAACATCAACTGACCATTTATCAATTAGCTGCTTCCAAAACCTTTATATTCTGGACACATGCAATGCCTCTCATCACCAGTAGTCTGTCAACATCAAACACCAGTGCTTGAGGACTTGAATGAATTTGGGGATTACAACACAGA
>Ga0209208_10003309_pt1 | contig 23123 bp, 20 predicted proteins | sample S1TSphfallax_3_FD_187694 | JGI IMG/M metagenome (GOLD analysis project Ga0209208, IMG submission 187694) | Host-associated microbial communities from peat moss isolated from Minnesota, USA - S1T2_Fd - Sphagnum fallax MG (SPAdes) (version 2) | ecosystem: Host-associated > Plants > Peat moss >...
ACACCCATTTCGAAGGTGCTATCAAGCATAAAAACTTATTATTATTATTATTATTATTTTTTAAAACGCATGAAACCTACCCACAAGGGACTTAAAAAAAACCAAAAAGCAAGCATTTTGAAAACCAAAATGCCCTAGGAAGGAAGGAAGAGACCCGAGTTCTTTGGTGGAAGATAAAAAGATTGCTATCTATAACATGACCTCCAAATACACTAAAATTTCTGACCCTGTAAAAATGTGCCCAAGCAATGAGGGCGACGAATTAATTAATTAATTAATTAATTAAATTTAATTAATACTTTTTATTGGCGTGAACATTGATGTGGCGGTACTTCTGTACTAGGTACCTACCTACCTACCTCCTAGGTACCTACTTAACGACATTCAAGATCCTGGGGCCTGATTTAATGTTTGCCTTCGGCTTCTGCAATTTTGTTGCCACTCTTGTTTTGTTTTTTTTTTCCCATTCCCAGTTTTGCAATTTTGTTTGTTGCAATTCCTTTCTGCAGTCTCTGTGTCTGTTGTCCTGTGTCCGCGCGTGCGTGCGTGTTTGTTTGTTTTGTTTTTTTTTTTCCCATTCCCAGTTTTGCAATTTTGTTTGTTGCAATTCCTTTCTGCAGTCTCTGTGTCTGTTGTCCTGTGTCCGCGCGTGCGTGCGTGTTTGTTTGTTTTGTTTTTTTTCCCTTCCTTCGGCTACTTACCTACTTACCGCAATTTTGTTGTTGCTGTTGTTGTTGTTGCAAATTCTCTCGTTTCGCGTTTTGTTGTTGTTGTTGTTGTTGCAATTCTCGCATTGCGTTTTTTTCGTCGTCGTCGTCGTCACGAGATTCTATTCGGGAGGTAAGTCGTCTCTCCCGTAGCGATTTGTCTCTCTTTCACCATTGTGTATATTGTTGAATAGTGAAGAAGAACAGGCCAGGCGGATGGCAAGATCGGAGAGAGAGAGAGAGAGAGAGAGAGAGAATTACACCACCTTCATGCTTCAGCATCTTGTTCCTTGCCTCTGCACCGATGAAATGATGAATTTTGTAGCTTACGCTAATATACAGTATTGCAAATGCGAGGAAAAGCACCGTCTGCACGTTTTAACGGTCGTTGTGAACAACAGGATTGTTTTCCCGGTGGCGCGGGGGTGAAGAAAACAGCGAAGGAAAGTCATTCAGCTGCATCTACGTACAGCTGCGCCGCATTTCGTCTTTGATTCTCGGAAAACTGTTGCTGAACTGCTATATTCGTGTGTCGAAATGCTTATGTCTCTTGGTCAGACATGTACTACTCCACGTAAAACCTCGAAACGGATTTTGCAAGCCGTGATCTCCGAGGCAGAGCAGTCTATTGGAGGCATGAACTCTGAACGCGCTTCGTCCTCATTCGCAGTATACTTATTTTCTTCGTTCAAGGATCTGTCTCCGCATGTTTTATTCTTTCTTATATAAGTGTGATCTGCATAATATATATCATATAGATCGAAGCTTTGAACTACGATGCATCTGATTTCCTTTCACAGAAAGTAGCAATAGCCAGGGCCCTTTGCGTCACAATTTGCTTTGTTTTTCTTTCATTTGCTAAAGAAAATAAAAATAAAATATCTTTCACGTAGTACATTTGTATAGTCGAAGATTGCCAATTCCTCATGTAATGAATGCAAAGTGCCTGCTGCATGAAGTCAGTCGCTCACGAACTAGCACTGCAAGTTTTATTGTTTTGTGGTGGCTTGCAGTAATTTGACTGAGCTTTCAGCCAAAATGTACTGTCGATTGGAGCACTCACAGATAAAATGCCTGCAGGCTGCAGCATAGAGAGTTTGCTTTACTGTGAAGGACTCCTTCAAGCGGCCTGTCCAGTACATCGGTGAAGCTGAGCGACAAAATTCAGCATGTTGACATCATGTGCACAAATTTCGAAGCATTGATAGATAGATCCATGTACAAGTTGATGTTCCAATGTACAGGACCTGCTGAGCGTTTTGGACAATGCTAACAGGCAAAAATGGTATGCATAGTGGAGACATGACTTAGTTCCTTTTTCACTAACTGCTGTTCTCACCTCTGAGCAAATCATGGGCTGGAAATCACAGCAGGATTTGCGTTCAGTAAGCAATTAACTAGTAGAACTTAGGACCTTGCACACCCAATTCTGTCTTTTGTGAGAATCATAGGAACTGTGGAAATTGAAATGGCATTAGAGGTTGGCCTGGCTCAGACCAGAGGGAGTCTTGCCACCCTATTCAAGCATGAGGAGAGTGGAGACAGGGAAACTGTGGAGCTTCATCGGGCAAGCTTTTCCAATGTAGGGTCCGAGAGTTTAGCTGGCGGTATGACTGTGAGAACCAAACGACTAAGTGCCGTTACTGCAGAACCTTCAAACAACTCCTGTCCTCATTTAGAGACATTGATAGTGTCTAGTTGCTCTTCTTCAAAGGTTACAGTTAACTCTGGCTCACTAGTTTCAAGCCCAGCTGTGCGTTCACAACCTGTTCTCAATGTCCTCCAAAAGAAACACAATTCATCTGTGACAGACAAGCGACATTCAGTCAAATGGCTAGACGCCATGAAAGCTCAGTCTCCACCCCGGTTTCACTCCCTCCATGGAGATACTCCTGAATCATATGATATTGAGGCAGCAAAATATGCAGCTTGGATGGTAAACAACAACAAACCCTTTATGAAGATTTGTATGATAAGACAAGGAGCTAGAATCAATGGGCTTTTGCAGCCCCTTGGGACTTAACATGCTGTTTTTCTTCTTTTCCTTCTTGCTCTGCCCTGGCTATGCTGTTCATTGTGGAGGCATTTTTCTGTTGTTTTATCTGCTTCTGAAGTCATTGCTGACAGAAGTGGAGATAGTTGCCAGTATAGAAACATATTCAAGAATGTTGGTTTGTACAATAAGTACAGGACAGAAGGATAGACCTGTTGTTAATCAATGACTTAAGTTGGTGTATCTATTCAGAAGAAGCATCCATCAGCCCTGAGCATCTTCAAGGAAGTGATGGTGGAAGCGAAGGCCAAGCAAGTAGTGGTATTCTTAGATTATGATGGCACCCTTTCACCAATCGTGGAGGACCCTGATCAGGCCTACATGCCAAATGATGTAAGCTGCCTCATTTCCATGTATTCCCAGACAAATGCAGTGCCCTTCTCACAAGTTTATGGGTGCTCCATTTTTGGCTCTAGTATCTCTTTGAGGTGTCAGGCCTGAGATCACATTGTTGTTGTGACTACTGCTACTGTGCACTGGTGGATACATGCATATGGTGTACATTTCTACCATTTTAGAAGCAGATGGATGTTTGTTTTTGAGGTTGTTTTTCTTGTCCACTTTTGGATGTTAGATGAGTGATGGCTTGGGATCTCTGACTCTTGTATTGCATTGACTGACTGTTGTGTGTGAAATTGGTGACAGATGCGAGTTATAGTAAAGGAAGTTGCTACCTACTTTCCAACTGCAATAATTAGTGGAAGGGCAAGACCAAAGGTTTCTCTACCCCACTAGTCACTGTCATGTCATTGCATCAAATCACATTTAGTAGAAGTGGTTCCTGTTCTTTGGCTGAGCTTGTAGCAGGATTCTGGCCTCCTTCATCCATTCCTGCAGAGTGCGTCAAAGGAACCAGAGAAGTAGCCATTTGACCAAATGCCCTTGTTCTTAAATAGATTGTGATTTCATTTAGAAGCCTTGAGCTGCCTTCCAGAAAAGTGTGTCAGCTTGTGCAGGTCTATGAATTTGTACAACTAGCAGAGCTGTATTACGCAGGTAGTCATGGCATGGATATCATGGGTCCAGCCAATGGCACCAATGGATTCAAGGCTAAAGGGACTCAAATGAAAGACAAGATGGTACATATTTTTCCAGCTGTGTTGTTTGTTTTCCCTGGATGGACCTCTGTAACCCGACTGTATCCATGTAATGAAGGTGAAGGAAGATACAGTGGGCACTGGTGGCTGACTTGATTGACAGTGGGGCCATTTGTATCCTCATTCCTTGCTGGAAGTTTTCCTAGAAACTGAGAGAATGTCAATAACTAGCTGTTCTTTTGGCTCAATTTATGAAGCATCTTGGGTATATTCATACATTACCTTTTTGTGATGATAATAACAATTGAATTTCATCAAGTTCTTGTATGTATTTTAGGGGAATGATGTGGTCCTATTTCAGCCAGCTAGTGAGTATTTGCCTTTGATGGATGAGGTACTCTCCTATTACACAAGATTAATCATACCTGTGGCATGCACATTTCTTTGGGACAATCTGAAGCTCTTCTGCTTAGGAATTTGATTAGCTCACTTTTAACTCACTTTAGAAAGTATCATGCTGAGCATGGTTTTACTCAATGCAGTTTTGGTACAAAACTTGCAGTTCTCTCTCCCTATGATTGGTCTGCAATGAAGCAGCTACCCCTGGTCGACATGATGCCAACCTCTCAGCTCACAATATAATGGATAAGTTGGAATGTGAAAGCAGGTGTGCAAAATTTTGAGCGAAAGCTCAAAAGGCATCAGGGGTGCCAGAGTTGAGCACAACAGATTCTGTGTAACTATGCACTTCCGGTGTGTCAAGGAGGAGGTGACATACTCTCTCTATGGTTGTGTTCCTGATTGTGCACCACTTCCAGTTCTGTGCAATGACTGCAATTTTTTATATCCAAGCTGACCTACATAGAAAGACTGTCCACTCAGCACAATTGTTCTCCTTCTTTGGTTAGCTGTGCCTGGGCTCGTGATTCCTTTGTGACTGGTCTGCAAGTCAACACTGTACTACATACAGGGCTGTTTTTGTCATTTTCCTCAATATCACATGTCTGTGTATTATTTGCTTCTTCCATTCGCTTCTTTGCCTTGATTAGTGCTCATTTGGTTCATCAAAGAGTTCTCTGGAGGCATCTTCAGCATAACTTGTGGGAATCTTGTTTTGATCTTGTGGCTGGATATCACAGTAGAGCCTTGCAGGTGGACTTGATGGATCTGATGTTCACACTATCTTCTTGTGAATCAGAGCTGGGGGCCACTTGCGGAGAAGGTAGAGAGTGTGTTGAAGGACTATCCAACTTTATGTTTGACCCATGGCCGGAAGGTACAGTTTCATCCTGGGTAATCTCCTTGTGTTCATTAGGCTGATGTCCTCTGTTGGTTGCCGGTGATTCTTGCTCAAATTTCCATTTGACCTTGTTTTTTGTGACCCCATGCCCCAATGTTGTTGATGCCTCTGTTCTATGGTGAGAATGTCACCAATTCCCATGACTTCATACTTCTGTTCACCTAAGTCTTAATGCATAGTTGGTTGTCTAGTGCTGGGATGTGATGCATTAAATGCCTTTTTTGCAGGTCTTGGAGATTCGTCCAGCTATAGCATGGGATAAGGGCAAGGCTGTAGATTTTCTGCTAAGTTCGCTTGGTGAGTACAACTGCAGCAGAAACCTCACAAAACAGCAAGCTCATATCCACACAAGGTTGGCAATGTCAAGTGCATGAATTCTGATACAAATAAGGAAGTTGGTTGTGGCGGACATGGCAGGGCTATCTGACTGCAGGGATGTATTCCCAGTCTATATTGGGGATGATCAAACAGATGAAGATGCCTTCAAAGTAAGAGGCATTCTACTATATATGGTCTCATCTATCTTGGTTGACATGTGTATTTAAGTGGCTCTTGTCATCATGTCCACATTCTCATTCATGAGGGTGGGTTCTTTACTTTGTGCATTTATCGATCTCTCCGGTCTTTGTGGTAAATTGGTCTCAGTTTGGATATCACTGTAAGCTGCTGGGTTTGGTCATGGTGTGCCCATTTTTCAGAATTTGTATGATTCAGCAACTGTGTGTTGAAAGCAACCTCATCAACACAGCATCGAACCACAGTAAGGCCATGCATATGAGGACTAAGTTTGCTGGTTGTAAGTAGGAAAGTTGCTTCTAAGAAGGTGCATATGTTTGGGGCATGTCACTAATGCAGATAGACTGTTGATTTCATTCTGCAGGTGTTGAATGGCTTGAATCATGGGTGTAGCATTTTGGTGACATCAGTGCCCAAAGAAACTAAGGCATCCTTTTCTCTGCGGGATCCTTGCGAGGTATGCATCATGTGTTCAGGAGTCTGATCTTGACTTGCTAGCTTAGATGGGTTGGGACAGGCACTGTGCTTAACATTTATCATCTTCTGACTCCAAATCTCAGACTAGAACCTGTAGAAATGCATCAACAAACAAGCAGTAAAATACAGTGACCAACTTACCACTGCCACTGCAACGCACCATCCCCTTTAGCATCATGGATTCATTACATACCAAAATGGATTTTGACAAAAAACAGTTTGGACATTCTTGGTGCAGGTGATGGATTTTCTTCGTCACCTTGTGATTTGGAAGGAACAGGATCTGGAAGTTCATACTGGGATGGGAATGGTTCATCATCCTTAGATGTGAAACTCAAGAAACATGTTGAAGACATCTAGGTTTGCCACTATCTTCTGATAGTGTTGTTGTATGTTCATGGATCCAGATCCAGATCTCTCTCTCTCTCTCTCTCTCTCTCTCTCTCTCACACACACACACACACACACATATCTCCATCTCCATGTTGTAGACCTCAGAAAAAATGCACTAGAACTGTGGAGGTGGCTACTACTACTACCAGTACTAATACTACAATAGCTTTTGGGTATGTGAGATTGAGATGTGATAGTTGTTGGTGGGCAGATATTTTTCCATTTTGTTTGTTTGCCAGTGGTGGTGTTAGCAAACCAACCAACTGCTCCTACCTCCTTTTGTTATATTTTGGGAACTGTAAAGACCTGGCAGTTCTTTTTTAGTTATGTAGCATGCCACCTTATGCAATGGAATTATTCTTACTCAGTCTGATGATTGCACATTAAACAGGAGCATGGAGGATCGTGCAGCCTGTGTGTAAAGAGCTGGAATTATTCTTTGCTCAGTCTGAGGACTGTGCCTTAAGCAGCAGCATGGTGGCTGGTGCTGCACAGCCTGTGGCAACAGCATAGAATCATTCTTGCTCAGTCTAAGGATAAGCAGCGGCATGGAGGATGGATATATGCAGCCTGCCGAAAGAGAGAGCCTTCGTCCTCTTTGTAAGGTACCATCCTCTTGTTCTGGTCACTTTCAGCCATCTGATGAAATAGATTGTGGCCATCCATCCTGACCTTGGGGAAGGCAAATAAGCCATTGTAGCTGTTCCTGGAATTTGAAGTCTGCAATCAGGTGCCTTTTGGTTGCAGGCCTCTCTCATTCTGAGAATAGCTTTGTCGGGCCTTCCCATTGATGTAAACATCTGGCCATCATTTCTTAGTGTGCTTGAATGATATCTTACATGATAGAATGATTTGCATGCCATTTAATTTGTAAGATTTACTGCTATAGGGCTTTTCAGTGAACGATCTATGCGAGATCTACTAGGGTTTTGGCACAAGGTGCTGTCAGAAATGATGGGCCGGGATGTTTTTATGTCACAGAAGTCCTTCACAGGCGTGGCATTTATGACATTTATAAGATTCCTTGAAAAAGGACTTTTTGGTGATTTATTAGACTAGGTATATAAATGCAACCACCTGCGCCAATCATTATGATCAGCCAATCAGAAGCAGTTATTTTATTTTACGCGGAGACCACTCTATTGCGGGTATCACTGTGTTGTGTGCAAATGTACAGGTCAAAAGTCCAAAATCGAGGGGAGGGTGTGTGTCTCACCATGGCAAAAATAAAATAAAATTCAATGTGAAGGATACAAAGGATTCTTTGGGAAAAGATGAGCCAAAGTTGCCATATTTTGAGGAAAAACTGTCTTAAATCGTCATAATTTGACACTTTGCTCCTGGACAATTGCCAAACAAAGCAGAACTCTAAAAACAATTTACTTTCCTGTCTGACACCTCTAGCCAAATTTTTGCTCATTCTGCTTGTGGATGACTGCCAGTCCACCTACGGCACAAGATTGAAAAAGAAACCCTTGTCTAAACCAACCAAGTCATTTGATGCTAATAATAATCACATTTGACAAATGGTGGGAAAACATTATCTGTTCTAACAAAAATTGTAAAATAATTCATGCTTCAACCATTCTGCAGCCCATTCTACTTAAGATTGAATTGACAACATGCCCTTGTTGAGAGAGTAGTCAAAGTATGACAAACCTACCATTAAGGAACATAGTTTGTTGGCCTTGCCTACCAAGGCAAGGATTTTGTGTTTAGATTCATTATAGAGTATGTATAGTAGCTTAAGGATTTTGGTAGTAGGTCTATTTTTATACAAGAATTTTTGAAAGATGATATTTTGGCTTGTGTTGAAAATTGAGATTAGTTATAGAGTTATGATATCTTGAAGGATTTTGATTTGTTTTAGAGGACTTTTTTGAAGATTATATTTTTGTATGGTGAAATATTTGAATTTCCATATTTTTTTCTTTTGCCTTTAAGATACTTTTTAATGTAAATGGTGAGGCCACAGTGTGACACACCACTTGTTTTGCTTTGTTTTGTCGGGGTGAGATCTCCCAAACCACACACTCCTAGACAGGCTGATGGTACTGTCAAAAAGCCCTCAATGAGTATGGCTGCACCAACATGGTTTCGAGCTGTAGTGCAGGCTCATTGAATAGTGAACAATCTTGTGATTGAAAATTTCATAAAATGATCATAAAATGAAAACAAAAGAATTTAGGTCAATTGGGGTGCACTCTCCATTTTATTGGAGAGCCCTCCATGAATAGGGTTTGATGGAGGCAATCTTGTACATTTTAGACTTGAGGTGTGCAACATATTAAATTTGGAGAAATTTTTACACTAAAAGTAAAAATATAAAATTTTGACTTCAGCTAAAGAAGGTGTAGCATTCAATATTACAATATATGCTCACTGGCACAGTTCATGATACATAATATGAAATAAGCCACACAATAGAGTTATCTGTAAAGTCTGCCAAATTAACGATACCTAGGAGTGTCAGTTTTGCAAAACTAGGGACGACATGAAAAGTCTGTATGAAAACAGTACACAAGGAAAAAAAAAGGGGGGATCAAACTGGTTTTCTCACCTAAATTGATCCTCACAGAAGTTTTATCCCCAGTTTTGGATTCACTTTAGCTGCATCTTCGCTGGGCTGCTTGTATCTATCCATGAAGGAAGGTAGTTTGTTTTGTTTTGTAGTTATGAGATCCAGTGAACTGCGATGCTTCAGATCATGTTCTTGGTGTCTTTGGAAAGCTCTCAACGAGGAGGGAGGGGTGCATGGGCTTGGTTCCACAATGTTTGGACTTGCGGTGCAAAAGTTTTTGAATGTTCAATGATTTCTCCACTGAAAATTAAATTAAATTAAATTGTAGCTGAAATTTTCAGAGGAATTGGAATGTGCCTTTGGTGTTATTGAAAAGATCTTGATGACCCGGGATTTAATGGAATTTATTTGGTAAAATTTGGATTCAGAATGTGGGAGATTTTTAATTGATTTCTGCCACTGAAAATTGAAATAAATTCCAAAAAACCAGGTTTTGGAAGGAAAAATCAGTTGAGGTTGTGGTAACACTTGGGCCAACGGCAGAGGCCACACTAGTTCTTCATTAAATCAAGTCTTGTTAGACTGAAATTGTGCAAATCTTGTGAACTGATATCCAGTTTCATTAGGTGGTTCCTGGTTTCTCTCACTCAAATTGGGGATGAAACAGGGATTAAAAGGTCAAACCTAAGGCCTAAAATGAGGTGACCTTAATATAACTTTATTAATTTGTAAGAATATTTCTCACAAATAATGGACATGTTTTTGGTTGACACAACTTGACCAAACTTGGGTTAAATAGTTTATGATGTAATTCATGGGATTCACAAAGTCACACAAAGTTTCCAAGAGCTTGACATATGTTTTATTTTGTGTGCTCACATATATGCATCACATTCTTAACTTAACATATGCTAAAATTGCAAAATGTGTTCCATGTGTTAGCATTGCAACTTTACAAAAATTAATGGAAATAATTATTTCATTAATTCAAGAGTGTTATGAGAAACAATTAACTTTATTTAAGTTTTTATCAAAATTTCGTAATTCAACATATTTGTGGGGGAGATATTACGGTTGCACAGTATTTTTTCATTTCATTTTAAATTATTTTGTAATGTAATAATACATCTTAAATGGAAATGAATTTAATTGAATATGTGGAATATTTCAAGACTAATCATTTACACATTTTTTACATTAACTTTTATCTATTCATTGATTTTAAAATATATATTTTTCATGTATTATAATTGAAATTTTTATATTGTGAGAAAGATATATCATTATAAACTTCATCGACACAATGCATTCCAAAAGATTGTTGCATGTTAAATTTTGTCTATAACCTTAAAATTTACATGAAAAACATTTCATAACTCATTAGTTTTTTTTTTTTTTGTGAATTTTTTAAATACTTTATTTCTCATATGAAATAACTCCCTATTGAATTCTTTTAAATATGACTATATCAAATTCGTGCAACTGATTTTTTAAAAGTTTTTTTGTCATTGATGAAAGATATGATAATATTTTTGAAATATGGAAAAAATTCAAAAATATGTGGTAACCATTCAATGAATATGTGATACCAATTCACTATGTATATGGTAACACTTCATGGTTATTGAATTGTTACAACATTTTAAAAAATTATAATCACATGTTTCATCAATGATGAAAATTTTGAAACACAAATTTGGATAATGTTTGATATCCAAAATCAAATGCCCTACATAACTCAAATAAGTGACTTCCCAAGATGGTATTGCATAGATACACATAGAGACTCATTCCAATAAGGAGATTAAAAAACCTCTAATGGCACCATGGAAAAGTTTTCAAATCACCCTTCCTATGAAGAACATACTAAGATAAATGTTGTTTTTCAATAGGCTAAATAGGTAAGAAAATTGGATGTAATGGTGCCCAACCAAGTTCAAAATTGGACTAAATGATGTGTTCAAATAAAATGAGGTAGGTGATCACATGAAGGGATTTACCTAACATTTAATTATTATTATAAATTTTTATTTATTTGAAAAAGAGAGAATATGCACTTCATTTCCATTTTTTTTTCCATACAAATTTTGTATTCATCCCCCCCTTTTTATTTGTATTTTTATGTTCATATGAATGTCGCAACCCCACTTTTGGAAAAGTGTGAGGATGACACTCACACTCCCGAAATGGGACTTGGGAGTCCTCCAGGACTCCCGAAACTTCAGAGTTCGATTGCAGGGGTCAAAACACCTCGCCTTGAGGTGTTCTTCATGTCATAGGAAATCTATTGAAGTGTAGATGTCGAAAATGGCCTTGCATGAGCCATTTGGACATCTGCAGCACAAGTTATGGCAAAAAGAAGGGTCGAGAGTCAAACTACCAATTTGACTCCCGACCACTAAAAGTCGGGAATTGACCCAACCTTGGTGTGTGTAGATGGATTGCAACACATCGTTGGAAAGCTCTCAACGAGAACTAAAAGTTTTCTTTAGACCTCATCCCAATCAGAGGTCTGAACAAAGAGTTATGAACTCACAAAGTCCCGGGAGTCCAAACCGAAACAATTTCGGAACTCCTCCTTGGGAGTCTTGGGACAAAAAGCCATTCGAATGTGGGTGCCGTGGAGTAACGCAGAGAATATTATATGGGGGAAGGTGGTGGCTTCCCCCGAGTCCGGGTCGTGGTGAGTCTTGTGAGTCCAGAATTGCATGTGGCTTGTCCTAGCACCAAGGGTGCTCCAAAATGCGAACTAACCAACTTGTTGGTTGGTTTGATGCAAGTTCGAGTGAGTAACTAAAGCTTGTCCCTTTTCCTAGTCCCATCCCAGAACTTCAACACACCCCTCTACCCCTTTTAGTGCTAAGAGCTGGGAACGTGCCCTCAAGTCCCCACAATTCTGTTGTTTTAAAAACCAAGGCCCACCTTGGGCCTAACTTGGGACTTGGGAGCACGTCACTGAATGTCAAATGTGAAGTTCATTGACATAAAATGTCAATTGACTCATCTCTCTAATTTGTCACATCCAATAATTAGTTAATATCACAACAAACAAAGCCCATGGAAAAAATCCCAAGGTGGCAATTTTTGTATAATAAACAAGGGTCTACAACATAAAAAGACTAGTTAAAGCTTACTTTGAGATTATTATAAAGTATTATATGTTTGTAATTATTTATAATAAATTACAAATCATTTAAAATAGGAGTTGGATTTTATAATAAAATTGAAACATTAATTAATATTGTGCATAGTTGAATTGCTTGTCTCCCACTTTTAGTGACAAAAGGAACATATGAACTAGTTGTTGCTAACATGGATGTTGAATTTAGCATTGGTGCACTTGTTTGAACATTCTTGTGGTGGAGCCAATGTAAATGGGTTTGTACATCTCTTGCCCCCATTTTGCTTTCATTTTATTCATTTTCCACATAATTGTCCAAAGTTTTTTTGTCCTCTTGTGACAACAAAAAGTCTTATGTTTTTGGATCTCTTGTCAGAACAATTAAACATTTGACATTTCAAATTGACAAAATCATATTCATGCCCATTATAACCACCATATGAATAACAAAGACCTCCAATCATGTTTGTAATATTTTGGTAAGATTGTTATGCCTTCTTCATTCAATTGGACAAGCCTTACATAATCAACATGTCCACCTTTATCAAGTTGTTTTATAATTTTTTGCACATATCCTAAGTACCAAATCAATTTCTTACCTCCTTCCATGATAATACCAACATCATCAAACAAACCCACATTTTCAACTTCATGGTCTTCTCAAGTAATGAAACCTCTTCGACATGTTTTATATTGCACTCGCCTTAACCTATCTAGTGGCAATTTAAAAGGTGGATGGGCATTAAACTCTATTATGAGCCTCATTTTGAAAATTAAACCCTTTCTTGGCACATCAATAGTTAGAAATACTTAAATAGTTTCTACAATACTAGATCTAAAATACATCCCATCATTTCAATTTGTTGCTCAATGTCCAAAACAAAAATCCTTACTAATACATCCACTTCATTAACAAAAGTATCCTCATCTCTTGAAGCAAATTTGTGATTTGCATAATTCAAAACTCAACATCATTTACAATTTCAATACCATCCTCATAACTTCTACAACACAATAATCTATGATGTTTAATGAATATGTTAATGATGAAGGCCAAGGAATTTCCCACCTTCCATGAGATGAAAAGACATCTTTCATTTCAACATCGGAAGCCCTATTTTGAGCCTCCTTTAACAAACCAACCAATTTTGTTGTAAAGCATCATTGAAACTTAATCATAATTTTAAAACATGTTAGCAAAATAACAAGATAGATTACCTTCCTACCCAAAAAAATTTCATCATTTTGATTTCACAAACAATGAACCATCTTCTTCAAATTTATTTGTTCAATCCATCCTATGCGTGAAGTACATTCAACGACCTCCTTGATACAAAAATTGTGTTTGTTCTTCACATATTGTCCAAAAATAAATAAAAATCTTCACAACAATTTGAACCAACTTTATGTAGAGCAATGGGCAAGTTAGGAAATAAATCACTCATCATCATAATGTGTAACATATTGAATGATAAGAAATTAAACAATCAATTATGAATATATTCAATTCCAAAATAGATCATTTAGACCACAAAAGATGACAATTCCATTCATTTTTATAAATGTTTTTTACCATAAAAAACTTCCAAAAATGCCCAAATAACTTCAAGATGTAAAATTGTACTTTGATGTGTTCTTGAAACTTCTTTCCTTCATAGATTATACCTTGATGTCAATTGCTTCAAGACATTTCCTTACTTTAGGAAATGCAATGTGTTGTACAAATGGGAAATTTTATTTATCCTTAACATTAATATCTTCTTTTAGCAACCCATGCCAATCTTTGTTGAATTTTTCAAAAACTAACAATAGACAATTTTTTGTTTACATGTATGTACCCCAAAACACCACTTTTATTGTTGAAAGTAGAAGCTTGCCAAGTTTTTAACCTACATGCAAGGGGTCTTGCGTCATTATTGTTAAAGCAATGTTCACCATTTCTACACACATTAAGAACCCTTGAATTCTTAGGTTGTAAATCCCCTTGTAAATGTTATCTAACATCAACTTCTGCCTCCTATTATTTCCATCTAGAACATGGCCTTGTAAAGGGCCTACACCTTTTTCCAAATATTTTTTTGTAAAACTTTTGTATAAAGTCCCATTGGCTTTTAACCTGCAAGTACCCAACAAACCATATATCAATCTAGGCATCCTTGCCATAAGAGGGTTAGCTATAAGCACATGACTCGAGTTATAAAGTTTCAAAAGCATCTTTGATGTTAGGCCATGTGGATGATGATGTAGTGATGAATTGGATGTTCAGCTAAAATCTAGATTCACAAAAACCATCAATTGTATCCAACCTCCTATTCCATGTGGCAAGTTCAATGCATTTGGTTTCATTCGTTACACATTCAAAAGGCATGGGCATTGAAAATTGAATACATGTAACAAAATGTAAATTCATTGATACCCATATATGGTACCTTATAAAAAATAGACTTAGTTGTATTTAGGACTAGTCTTACCAAAATTTTGCTAATGAAGTTTTGTGTTGATGAGCCTCCAAAATTCTACGAAACCTCAAACAACTTGATTGTACTCGCATGATATTGTTTCCCATTACCTTTTCCATCATGTCTATGGATTAATCAAACATTGAAAACAACACCCAAAACAAAATTCAACAAAACAAAATGTTTTTCAACAATTCTTACATTTGAAGCTCTTCTAAACAATTCAATATTTTTTGAAAGTGATCCTTCAACCAAAGCAAATTGGAATTTTACTAAAAAATAGTTTTTAAAATTTTGTAACCCTTGTTAATGCAACATTCAATATTGATCATTCCTTGCACGGCATGTCCTTTCCCACTATGTACAAGATTCCACAAGTTCATTTCTTTGAAGCATGTCCCATCAACTACCTTGTTCACATTTTTGTTCACCTTTTGGCACTTTCATGCCATTTAGTCAACTAGCCCATTGTTTAAAATCTAGAAAGTTAAGAATCAAGGAACATTTGTTACAAAATATTGCAACACATTCAAAATGACAAAATGTATTTTGAATTTGAATTGTTTCATTTGTTGTACTTAATATAGTATGTTATTAATTAAGTTCAACATACTATCCTTTACCAATCATTTGATCATTTAGCAAAGGGTGAACATCAACCAAATCAACTCCAATATTAATGAAATAGTTCTAAATTAAAATCCATAATAAACATGTTGTGCACAATAGGAAAATAATTCATTGTAAAGAATATCAACAAATTTGAACGATGGAGGATATTCAATTTTACTTACAAGAACCCCTTTTGTAAAAAAGTCTTGAATTAACATTTGATTGCCAACAATTCCACTTGTTTCCCTTCTTTTTTTTGCCAAAACATGTGCTACACCTTTCATGTCTTGCCCAATACTATTCAACACCCCAAACATGCCATTGAGGCTACAAAATGTGCACTTCCAAAAAAAATTGTTTGCCATCTTGGAACCTATAAAAACAACTTTCAAAACCAAAGTATGAAGACATAATGTGAAATGTAACAAAAAAAAAAAATCCATATGAAAAGAAAAAATTGTATCCAAGAAACAATTAATGAATTTTCCTTCTACAACATATTTGAACACCTAATCTTCTTTTCTTTTCATGGTCGTTTTTGCCTTATTTTGTTCTTTTCAAACCTCCTTTTCTACTTTGATTTCCTTGTTCAAATATTCCTTTAGATTCTTCTCATGAACATTATCAAGTCCATTGGCTTTTGGGGACAAGTGTGTTTTCTAATTTAAGAGGTTAAATGATGGATTGATACTTCTTTTTACCCCACATGGTGCACAATATGTCACCTACTCCCCCATGATTTTTTTTGTTAATCCATGGATAGTATGGACCTTGCATTACAAATCCCCAAAATGAAGCTTCCTCACATGCTTTCCAATTTTTTATCAATCATGTTAGTATTGCCTTATCACATCAAGCCTTCAAAATGAAGGATTCCAAATCATCTTGAATTTTTGGAACTTCCAAAACATCATGCTTTGGAAATTCAAGTTTCACATTTTTCAATCCATCATTTTCAAACCTCTAGCATGAGAAATTAAATCCTCAAGACCTTGGCCTTGCTTATGGAGCTCTCAAGGTGAGGCCCTATGATCAAATTAACGGGTGCAATGATACTTGTTGTTTGAAACCACAAAAGAAGAACAACAATTACCAATTATTTCTTATGGAAGTTTTGATGATGCAAACAACAAAAGCATATTTTGTTAGTCACTTGTAAACCCAAATAACTTTGGCACCCACAATACTTGCCATCACGTTTCTTTTGATATGGTCCAAAATTTGGAATATCATTTTCTAACCTCACATGAAAATGTTTATGGTAGTCACAACATCCACATAAAAGTGGATCATTTGATGAAGGTTCAAGTTTTTGACAACCACAATCATCACCCATGACTAATTTTTGCACTTGCCCCATTCCAATTTAAGAAACCCACTAGAATGAAGCTCCCACACTCTTGTTGATGAATAATGATTGTTCAAATGTGTTTGAAATTTCAACAATTTAGAATTTCAACAATAGCAAGTCAAAATGCAGAAAAGTTCTGCTCCAACTTTATTGAAAAAAGGACCTCAATCCTCTTTTTAAAATCTTTTGTTTGGTAACTTTTTAAAAAACAATCACATGTATGTTCCATGGGATATAAGGGAAGGGGGGGGGGGAATCAAAAGACAAAAAGGTATAAGAAAAAATAACAAACCCAACAAAAAATGGGGTTCAAGAAAATAAATAACAAAACCAAAGGGGTATTAAGAAAAAACAGTAAACCCAAAAGACAATGGGGCATAAGAAAAAAATAGCAAAACCAAAAGAAAAATTTGGGTATTAGAAAAAAAAACAAACAAACCCAAAAGGGGCCAAAAGACAAAGAGGTATAATTTTATTTTATTTAAAAAAAACAAAGCTAGAAAACTAAATGCACATACTAATTGTTTTCACAAAGTTATTGCCTATGCTTTTACTCAAGCTAATGTCTCAACACATTATTGCAAGCTTGTGCTTAGAACTGCCCAATCTAGTGTCCTCACACACTTTGCTTACATTTTTTTGCCTTAAACCCAAAAGCAAACAAAACATCAAAATCCCAACACAACAAAACACAAGGAATCAAACAATCAATAACACATGAATATGACCTATATATGACATGAAAAAAACATTCAAAAGACAAAAAGGTTTAAGGAAAAAAACAACAACCCATTCAAAACAATGGGTTATGAGAGAAAAATAGCAAAACCAAAAAACAAAGGGGTATAAGTGAAAAACAACAAAAAAATTTTAAAAATGGGTATAAGAAAAACACAACAAACCCAAAGAAAATGAGGTATAAAAATAGCAAAATAGCAAAACCTAAAGACAAATATATGCATCTATATAACAAGTGTTGACTTTCAAATGTCCTAAATCAAAACCAAAACCTAAAATCTCATCAAATGGATTAATTTTGGTTTTGAATTCTTTGACATTCATATGAATGAACACCATTCTTGGCACATTTTTATGGAAGGTGTTTGGTTTTAAAATGGGTCATTTGTCAATAACAAGGTTTAGATGTACATGCCACAAGAGTGAGTTGCATGAGGCATTTAACAATTTTTTAATTGTACCTTGAAACATGGTTTACTAACATGTGCTTTATTTATTGATAGCCTCATTGCATTGAATTAGAATAAGATGCAACAACAATCATTGTTGGGCAAGTGTCAAACCCAAAGATAGTGGAAAGTGATTTCAATTCATTTTTCAACTACATTTGATACATGCACTTTATCAAAGCTAGTAGAAACCTCAAAGCACAATGGACATTTGAACGGAAAAAAAAGGTTGATAGATTTATGCTAAGGGAAATACAAAAGTTTGATGCATCTAATGTTCCATAGGTTGAGTAAATGAAATGGGGTTGGCACATATTTTATTTGCTTGTCACAACAATTGTTACATTAGGATGCATGGCTCCCCCTTTCCTTTGGGCACATATCAAGGACGAGGGAGCAAACATATGGGATGTCTTCAAAAACACATAGAAATGTAGTGTGATGTACCCTATGCCTTGGCCTATAAGGTATTTGAAGGTGTATGCATTTTTTAAAAGTCATGAAATTACCATTGGCCCATTTGCTTTTGGAGCTACCTGAAAGAACCCAATGGGAAGAAGTCTATGCCATGATGCAAGAAGAGGGCCAAATCATAATTGGAAGGGGCTTAAACAAGTGGTGTCTTCAAAGGATGGAAAAGCTAAGCAATTGATGAATTCAATAGACTAGTAAACCCCATTGAAGAATGGCAGCTTGAGGTTCATAATTAGTTACAAATGGTTTCAATGCAAATTGTCCATGAATTTGCAATCATTGATAGAAAGGATTTCATTTCACCATGGTGGTAATAATCCCAAAGCATAACATTTTTAGCCATGGAAACCACATTGTCTTAGTGGTTGAAAATAAGAGTAATTTTTATTGTAGGTAGTGTTTTCAACCATGATATTGTATCTACATTGAAGCTTTAGATGTCCAAGTGCATATGAAAATGTTCACATGTCTTTGAAGTCCAAGCTTCACGTATTTTATATTGTTTATGAACATCATGTACAATTCATTATGTTTAAGCTTACATCAAAATAAAACATGTGCACATTATGTGAAGGTGGACATGTACAAAAGATATCACATGAAACCCATTGTTAGAACCATTTCAATGTGATTGAAGGTCATTTGATCAACAAATCAATTTATGTGAGAATCAATGGGTAGAAATTCAAGGTGGAAATCAATTGGAAAATGTGCCAAGTGCAAATGATTCACCAAATATGGTGGTACTTGAGGTTGGTGAAGGCATTCATTTTGAAATAGGCAAGTTGGAGGCTCCCATGTCAATTTCCATTTCAAACCATGCAATGACCATGTATTACATTGTCTTAGCCACAAAGGTGTAGGTGAAGGGGTTGGAAGTGATTTTTTTGTCCATTGTTTTTATTGGAAACTACAAATTTTAACATCCAATTTGTAGCCCCTTCAAACTACCCCCCAAAAGACAAACACAAGGTTGCGATAATAAACCAAACCAAGGTTGTGGCATCCTCAAAGTCTAAGCATTTGGTTTTTGGTAAAAATATGGATTTCTTTATAAACATCACAAAGTATTTGTCAAAATCCACTACCACACCCAAAGAAAACCTATGCACATAGTTTATAGGCCTACCGTTTTGGCCAAGGAGTTAAGGTAAGGGTACTTAGATTTGTTTGCTTCCACCATCCCCATGCATGAAGATATATATTGTTGGCAAAATCTTAGTGTGACTTTTGTTTTCAAAGACTTCTAACATGGCAATCTATTAGTGCATGACATGTATCAATTTTTGTAAATGACAATTCATCGTCATAACATTTAATTTTGTTTGTGCCATAAATACATAAATGTCACATTTAGATAAACTTAACCATTTATCATTATTCATATGATAATATCATAATATGTCCCTAAACACAAATAAAAACAAAAAATTGATAACTTAACTACTATCATGAAAAAAAGGATGTTTGGTAAAACTAAATAAAGACAATGAAAACACATTGAAGAAGAGATTGCCTTTAGGAAAGCAATCTTGCTTTTAGCCTAAAAACTTAAAAGGATTTTTTTAATTGTTTATGAAAACTAGAATAAACATGAAGCAACTAGAAGGTGTAGTACCCTAAACCTTAAACTTTAAAACCCTAAACCTTCCAATCGCTAGATAACACCTTAGTGAAACAAAACTTCATATTGCACTACTTTCACCTTTGTAGTTATTGCATTCATGTTTATAGCCATTGCCTTGCATTTGTTGCCTTCATACAACAATTATAATCGTACTACAACTGCCTTCCAACAATTATTTTTTAGAATTAAAAAATGAAAAACACTAATCAAGTAGGTAAAGCTCTACCTTATTTTACATCAAACCAATACTAAATACTTCCTTTTGCATCCAAGAAATCTAGGCAAAATACAAAAGAAAAGATATCAACCAAAATCCATTATTTTTTCTTCACACAAGTACAACTTTCTTCTCCCAATTCACACACACACATGTTATTATTATTCACACACATAGAATGATAAGGAACAAGATAATGGCCCAAGAGATAATAAGAAATCAAAAGTGATATCCCACCACACATGAGTTTCCTTTATCCTCTTAGATTTCCTCATTTTATCCTAATTTCCACATATCCTAGTTAGTGGCAAATTACCAAATTTTCTAGTGACTAACTATCTTAGTGGCTTCATCCCATAATAAATAAAGGACAATAAATATGAATCTACCATGAATAACTAGATAATTATTATGAGGTTTTCTTGACTAGTTAAATTAGGAGATTTACCTATTAACAAATACTCTTTTATTAGAATGTTGGTCCAAAATTACCTTTTGATTATGTTGCATTATGAAAATAGTTACCATAAGTAAAAAATGATTAAAAATAATATTGTAAATATTTTACAACTAATTAATTGTTTGAAAAAAATTGTCAAATTAAAATCTAGCCCTATATTATGGTATATGGTTGGGTGCAAACATGAGCTACATTGATTGCTTTTGAGGGCATTTAAAAAAAATCTTCTCTATATTTTTTTCAAAAATCTTTAAACCTTTTAGTATATTATTATGTCAAGGTTTATGTAAAAGATTTCAAAATATATGTAGTTTTCAAAAGTTTTGAAGTCTACTAATAAGTCATTTTAGTGATAAAAAAGCGTGCGTTACAATGCTTAATGAGTGTTTTTTAGAGCTTTTTATTCATGAGATATTTCCAATGATATATTATGAACCTTACTAAATAAATATATATATATACTTTAACACCAAATTAAATCACTACTTCTAAATGTGAAAAACTAAACACATATTACATTTGTTGTGGCTTTTGTTAGTGTGATTGCACCTAGTTACATTACTTAATGTTTTGACTCTAATTGCAAAATATGTTCAAAAATTGAAACAAGTTCAAAAATAACATGATGGCCTTAATTCATTATGTACATTGTATAAATATGACTAAACTTGCTTGGTGGTCATTTTGGCTTGTGCATGTTATATGTGTATAGCCCATATAATTTGATTGTAACACATGTATACTAAGCAAAGAATTTCTAATGATATGCATATCATGTGAGGCATTACAATCTACAATGTTAATACATAAGTGAAATATCATGGTATTGTAAAATCCACATGTTCCCACTCATTGATAATCATTTTGAATACTTGTGAATGGCAATCATAGTACTATAAGCAATTCTTACATCTTATACAATATGCATTCCAACAATCACAAAATGTAGTTGTAGAAATATATTTTGTGTAAACATAATTATAAAAATGATTTTTTTCTTCCATCTTGGAAATGTGGTGGCATGATAATGTAACTTCATGTACAACTTGGAACACATGTTGCTTTTGGGTTTTTCATGTACCATTCTTTATGGTTGGATAAAAACCTATTACAACATACATCATAACATTTAATGGTAGCCTAAACATATAAAGATAGAGTATTGCCTATTGCAATTGACCTCACAACCTATAATATAATTGCATGATTGAAGAGAGTAAATTATAGGATTGTGAAACCACAAACTTGTAATTTCAAAACTATGGTCTTCAAAATTCTATTCAAGAGAGTAACTTTTAACATTTGAATTAGTTAACTCCAAATTTCAAAATTCCCAAAAGTGATGCGAAACAAAATAAAAATGTCAAACTATGGAGGTATTAATTGTCTAGGTAATTCTACAAGTTGTTTCATTCCTTTTTGGCCATGCCATTCCAAGCATCAATCATCAATTGACGGTATAATTGATACTTGAACCATATGTCATGATCCATAATGAAGTCCCTCCACAAATGAATCACAAGGAGTAGGTTACGAAAAGTTTCATAATAGGTATCATGTTCCTCCAAAATAATTAGCCTAGGACATATTTGGTCAATCACAATCATGTTGGGCAACAATGGTATTAACAAACTTTGAAATACATCTACAACACAACAAGAATTTACATGTTGATTTATAGGCATGGAATCGAAGCACAAAAAAAAAACATTTTCTTGGTGCCCTTTCCAATTTGATGGATCCATACCCTCTTTGGTTTTTGCAATGGATTTGCGGGCTCCAACTCCTCTAGCTTATGGCCATTAGGGTTGTTCTATGTCATTGTCCTCTTCAGGCTTTATTCTGTTGGGGTAGAAATCTCTATTTCTTGGGCCTTGGAATCACCATGTGCCATTGCTTTTGTGTGTTAATGCCACATGAACAAATTCCACATAATAATTGCAAGGTTTTGAAATGTGTTGAATAAATTAATGATCTTATCCCTAGCCCACCCCATGTGTTTCATGTTATGCATGCCCATTAGTGCCATTTTCATGTCGAATATATTTGAATATACTAAACCATCAAACAACAAAAACATGATGTAACACTTTAAATTCTATTGAGCTATAAACATAACTTATGTTATTACTTGATTAATATTTTTATTTCATAACAAAGGTTCTACATGTTACCATAGCTTAAGGTCAATTTTGTCACTACAAAAACAAATGAATTGTTTTTTTTTTTTTTAAACCATTTTGCTTTGCATAATGAATTTGTTACTTTTTTCATCTATTTGAATTTGAAATTTGCTTGATATTTGTCACATGTTGGATGCACATATTTGTTTGGGAGCATTAGCAGCCCTATCTTTTTGTTCAACGATGTTTTGGAAGTCTTGAAGGCTTTAGTTGAACTTGTCAATCAGGTGTTGATCTTCTTCTTTTTTAGTTTTTGCAACATGATCTACTAGTATGACAATCTTGTTTTGGTTCAATACAGGTGCAACCTATTTTGTGTTATGCCAACAAAATTCCCAAATGTCACAAAACTCAATGTGTGAAAGAGGGTAGCAAAATAAAAAACCACTACGTTGGTTGCTAGTTGCATGGGAGGAAATTGCACTATA
>Ga0209208_10003310_pt1 | contig 23123 bp, 16 predicted proteins | sample S1TSphfallax_3_FD_187694 | JGI IMG/M metagenome (GOLD analysis project Ga0209208, IMG submission 187694) | Host-associated microbial communities from peat moss isolated from Minnesota, USA - S1T2_Fd - Sphagnum fallax MG (SPAdes) (version 2) | ecosystem: Host-associated > Plants > Peat moss >...
AAGAACATTTTAGCTTCTGGAGTGATCGTCAATATGTTAATCATCTTTGAATGCTGCGCGTCTAGCTAGCTGCTGGTCGTAATTGGATTAATGTTGGTGGGTGGTGTTGTACTGATGTTTGGAGCAGACAAATTGTAGTTTCTTCCCACCAGCACCCGGGCGTATTCTTTTCAGTGCAGAAGCGTTCGTATCGCGTTATGGCCTTATAGGACCTGTTGCAGGCATTTATTTCGGGGTCACAGCAGGTGAATAGATCAGATTGAATATTGATGGATTCCCAACTTGGGCATGATCTAATAAGCTTCCAATGTCAGTCCTGATAAGTCTTGTCCCTCGTGCAGCTTAACTAGCTTGAGATCAGGATTCATAGTTATTTATAGTACTAGTGCTTCTTGGTACCCTGATATATAGAGATCATGGAGACTTCACCTTGTTGCACCAGTCCAGGGCGTAAGCGCAACGGCCGCATAAGAAGAACGACCACCGTTGCAGCTTGCAGCAGGGCCGTCAACAGATCTGTGGTTGCAGTTCTCATTTCGTGATTTCTAATATTAAAATGGATAACTAAATAAACTAGGAGCATTTTATATAACAGGAATTTTAGACATTTTCAGGAAGAGCAGGTTGAGACACGTTCATGCCCAAGAAACCCAAAAGCATATTTTTATTTTTCTATTATGGATTTAATAAAGGATCTTTTGCTCCATAGAGGTCCAGCATTAAGTACCTTAAATCATATCATTTTGATCAGTGCATAAAATTGAAAGTTAATTACCTTGATCTCTACTATGTAAAGTCTAATAATTGGTGTTTATACTATCTAAGTTATGGTTTTCATATTTGGAACTTTTTGGTAATTTTCATTCGTATTCTGAAATCCTTAATTTAAGGTTTGACTTTTAGGTTTTTTGAGTTTCAAAAATTTGGATGTGATTTGTTGATTTTTGCAGGGATAGTTTTGATGAAGTTAATTTGTCATAATAAATCTGGTGCACTTCTGCTTACTAACGTCAGCTGGATAACCAAATGAAATAGATACGGTACAATTCCATCCTAAGTTCCAATGCATTGGAAGGATGAATCCTATGAACCAAAGAATAGGAAAAAAAATTACAACTTTCTAATATACTCATATTGTTCTCAATAGAGAGACATGAAAGGAAGTAAATGTGGGGTCCTCTCTCAACAGCTCTTGCTGAAAACATGGTGGTTATGTTAGGGTGCTGTTGTTCTCAATTTTTAGATTTCACAACCGTGGAAAATTTCTGCGAAAACAACTCATTTTACACTGGTAAATATAGGTAGCTTCTTTGGCAGGTTCTCTTGACTCTAAACCTCTAAACATTTTATTGCTTCTTTTTGCAAAAATGGAGAGACATAATGTTCTAACAAATTATATCATAGAAAAATGTTGTCAATTATTGGATACATGATACATGCAATGCTCGTGGACTGGGTCTTGGGCTTCCACCAAATTTGGTATTTTGCCCTCTCTTGTAATTTCCTTAAATTTTGGCATTTGAAACAAGCAATTTCAAGAAAATTCGATATTTAAAAAAATAATTTAATCCCCACCGAACCTGAAAAGGGTACTACAATATATATGATTAGACGAGTGCCCCATGCTTTACAAAAAGATTGTCTACCTTATGCTTCTAGACATGCTAATGTCACCTGCATGCAATGGCAATGGAATAGTTTTTCTTATTGGTAAAATTTCACCAAAAGGTGAAATTCAAAGTTCAAAATTTGAAAAAGAAGTGTTTGTAAGTCTTCAGTCACCAAAAGTGAGGGGGAAAAAAGTAAAAATTGCCAGAATTGTATACTTGGATTTCATTGTGTAGCCCAAAATATAAAAAGATGATTAAATTTTTGTAATTTATTTCTGGTTTATAGCCTAGATTTTCCTATCAATGATTGCCACTTTGGCTACAAACAAAAATTCCTTAAAAAAACACTTCAGTCGAAATAAAACTTATTTCAACATGAAGTTGTCATTTTTAAATGTCTAGCGCCATGTTTTTTTGTGTGCTAAAAAAGATTTTCAGAACCATGAGAATGTTAGAGTTGGCATTGACTACAAGTAGCCCACATACATATGAGTGCATTCACAGTAAAAGGAGCTAGTGGGCCCCAGGTGCAAGTCCTTTTAAGGATTTTTCAAGTTTGAAACATGGCCTCCATGTTTTGGATAGCGCCCATTATTGGATGATAGTGCCAATTTCAAAAGTTTAATTCACATGAATTTTTGAACAATATGTAATTAAATCTATTTTCTTAATGATAAATTTTCAAGTAAATCAAATGTGTAGATTTTAACAAAAGTAAACATGTCAATATTTTTAAAATAATATGTGTTTCAAACCTGCAATGATACATTATACATTGAGTTTATCAAACATACATTTCTTTAACATCATTCCAAATGGAGCAAAACATATTGACAAAAAAAACAAGTAATGTTATATAACACATTCAATATTCATGAAAATGCAACCTTGCCTTTGCTTATAGCAAAATATATGTTTTTTTGTTTGAGGAAGCTCTTCAAATTATGTAGTTTTAATGATCAAAAACACATTTAGACACTACAAAAAGACTATTGTGGATAATTAAAATAAAACAAATTTTCAAATTTTTAATGATACCATGCCCTCATAAGCGTCAGTATATTGTCATCCACAATTTTTCAAAATTGATGGTTTGGTTTTACATAAGATAAAAGACATTCAAAATTTTAACACCATGCACACATTGAAGTATCCACTTTTTACTATACACTTCATGACCAATGAAACATATTGAAATTGCACAAAATTCATTTTCTTGAAAATTCATAAGTATACAAAAATTTTGAAAGTGATTTCATTAAATTATAATCCTTGCAATTCATGTAATCATTTTTCAAAGTCATGAGGGTGTAGGAATTTATGCATGTACACATAGTCTTTGACTCCTTTTATTGTGAACACACCCATATTGGTTTGGATGATGTTTTTTCAATCCCAGTGATTATGAGTTATGTGTCCACAATAGATACCCTTCAACTTTTATTGTTTCTATTGGGGACCAATATCAAATGGATTTAAGGACAATTTAACCAACAATGTTGAAAATGATTAGATTTCTTAGACTCATGAACAATGCATTTTGCTATATTACATCCTCTCTTATGACAACTTGGAATAAAATAGGTTATGTGTGGGGGTAAACCTACAAGGTGGATTATCCTTAAAGTAAGTGTAAGGTAATGCCCTCAATCGCATGCATTACCAAAATAAGGGGTTAGTGAGGTAAAGCTGAAATGGGTGCAATTCAAGTAATGTTTGTAACCTATGGCATTACATAGTGTGAAAATCCATGATTTTTTCCATTTTTTTTCATTTTTTCCATGATAGTTGGTGGGTATGTAATGGGTATCAAATGGGGTATGTCAAAAAACAAAATGCCCCCAAAATGCCCCCAAGTGTAATCCTATGATGTCATTTCAACTACAACTTCCAAGTTTGTTTCCATTTACTCTTGGGCCCCCAAGTTTCCATCCATGGCTTCGTCTATGTTTTGAACCTGATAGAAATGTTGGCCCAAGTGAATGGGGGGGGGACTTTGTTCCCATGGGCATTCAACAATTCATTCAACAACCATGGAGTTAGAACTCAACTCCCATGTGGTTCCATGACCACAATTGATAAAGGTGCAATTAATCAACTTGAATGGTATTGGTTGAAGAACAATTGGGAGATGTGGTGGAAACATTTGTGTTCAATACATAGATAGATTGGTCCCTTGCCTAAAATGGTTCTCCAATTGACCTGAGCCTTAAGTGCCACTTTTGCATACACCATTTGTGCCATAATCAAAAGCATTTGGTTTTTTGCAATTATTGGGTTCCTTGTCATTGTTGTGTGCACCTCCAACATGTGTGCCTTCATTTGTTCAAATTAACAATTCATAAATTGAGTGGCATTATTCTTGTGATGAATTTCATGTTGAACCATTGGCAATTTCTTGTCGATGTGGCACCATCGCACAAGTTGGAACACAATGTGTATGTCAATGACTAACGCATATTTTGCCATTGTTAGGCCCACTTGATGAATTCCCAGGTGTTTTTGGGTATTTGATTGAAAATCAATACAAACTTGAACACCTCAAATCTATTAATGTTTAGTGACAAATAGTCATTTAAAAATAGGTGGAAGAAGGTTAGGCAAATAGCCTACCACTTTTTTTAAAGGAAAAAACAAGTAGATAACAATAAACAATGCCACTGCAGCATCTCCAAAGTATAGTCATAACAATTGCAAAAGACAACTTCAACCCACTTTGCAAAGCCAAAACTTAAGCAAAAACATAATTCACTTTATGTGAAAAGCTCCAAAGTGCCAAAATACATTACAATTGTATCCCAAAAACAAAGATCCATAAAAAAAACCCCTTGAGCTTCCCCAAGATAAGACTTCAAGTCCATAAAAAAATAGTGGGGATCCTAAAAAAAAGAAAATCCCTAAAAATCTTCTTAAACTCCAAGTTATCCAACCTTATCCTACATTTAAAACCTAGAATTAAAGTTAGAGGTGACAATTGATTTTTCAGTTCTACTAATAAACATCTCAAAATTGGTTGTGATTTAAAACTAGTAGTATCTTAAAATCAGTAATAACCTAAAATTGGTAATAATTAAAATTGGTAGTAACCTAAAATCAGTTCTAACTTAATATTGGTAGAAATGTAAAATTGGTAAAAATGTACAATCAGTTTATATCAAAAACTAGTAAAGTTCGATTTTCAGTATAAAATTACAACTCTTCAAAATCGGCCTAGAAAATTTTCTAGCCTTAATAACTATCCATCATCTATTAACATGGTTGGGTCTTGAAGGGCTTCAAGTTTTTCATCATGTCATTTTCCTTTTGCTACATGCCCACTTATTATTTTGATGTGGTCCCATCATCTACCATACTAACACTCCACCTATGTTAATAGGGTTGGGATGTTTTGAGTTCATTTAAGGCTAATAAGGTTGAAAAATAATGTAATAGGGGTTGGGGTCCTCCAAAGGTTCAAACAATAAAATCTAGCACACAATTATTTTCACAACTGGCATTGTGAACTTCACCACCCTCCAAAATGGTCACACTTTCTTCCACATGTGTGGCACCACTTGTTGTAACTAAACATAGTCTTCACACATCAAATAATAATAATAATAATAACCCAAGTGTGGGTTTTATAGTGGACCACTTGAACCAACATAGGTGTGGGTTTGAATTATTGTGGTCACCATTAATTACTTTGAAGTCATAGATTTTGTTCCCCAGTCTTGAATAATGTGATTGAAACTTTTTTATGAAGAAAAGTGATGAAGGTAGAAAAATGAGGGCATTTTGTCCCCTTCAAGTTCCAAATGGCATTGACACAATTGTGTAAAAACACATTAACATGTTTATGTAAATAACTAAATACTTCAATTGTTCAGGGGAGGAATTGATTGGTGGGGTGTCGGTTGCAATAATTCTTTTCCTTGGTTTGAGCTGCATCCGAAGTAACAAATCCTTGAATTGCACAAGATGGGGGAAGTAAATCCGTTCGCGTTGGGTAGGCAACGACAATGTTGGTTAAGGTGTGAATGGCATCTTTGGTAAGCACAATGTCAACTTGTTGATGAGAGGAATTGAATGTGGTTGAAGGAAGCGCATGTAATTGTTCTTGTCCCATGTGGAAACCAACATCTGGCGTAATGGTAGCAAAGGTGTCACAAATTGCATCATGGGTTCCAATGTGTTTATTGTCATGAACACAATGTAAAAGGTGGATACCCATAGGGTCGATGGGAAGTGTGCACACACATCAAAGGATGTTTGCAATTGAGGGATGGGGTAGTCCAAGTTGCATATGAAGTGTTGTGCAAAAAATTAGGGAAGATTATCAAAAGGCTAAGAAGACAACCAAAAAGGTTGGGAAAACTAGTCGAGCTGTAAGCTAAACGTTTGCCCCTGGGCTAGAACATGATCAAATTTAGGCATGATGAGCCTAAGATGTCTCGTCAAAGAACATGTTGGAAAGGGTATGATGGTGTAGACATTTCGAGATGGAATCTTCAACCATTTGTTACTCGATGAATTGTTCAAATGGAATAAAACACACACGGGCTGGGGTTGGAAAAAGATTACATGCTGCCTGGAGGTGTTGCTAGAAAGGAAATGTGTTATTGTTGATTCGTGTTAAGGCTTCAAGAAGGAAGGGACATTGATCAACCATCAACCTAGTAGTTATGATTGAAATGACAAGGGCACAGTTCCCTAAATAGGCTGCTAAGGTGATGGTGGATGTTGATATGAGCCCAATGCCATTGAAAGTTATTGGGAGGGAGGTTTATTTATGAGCTAAAGGTCTTTCTAGGCTATTAAGGGATCTTGGACCCAAAAAATGTCCAAACACTTTATGGAAGGAAAAGTCAAAGGAAATAAGGAACTTTATGAAAGTGGAAAATGGAGGTATGCATCGTAAAAGATATGATGTGTGTTGCATAAACCAATGAATTAGAATTCCAAAGGCCACTTAAACATCACCCATTTTGGAAAGAAAGTCCACATGTTGAACATCCTCTTACAAAACGTTTTTGATGAAGGATGATGTGAAAGTTATAGTGCCCAACAAAACCCTTAGGACTCTAATTCCTTTAAATGGGGTGGTAAATTAGGATGGGGTGTTGAAGTTTGGTGGCAAGTTAAAAGGTGACAATGCAACACGTTTTTAAGGTTGGATGGAAAAACTTATTACACGAAGTGTTCATAAACTAGATGATACAATTCAAAGGAGACCTATGAAATGAATGTTGTTTATAATGGATGGAAATAGACAAGAGGGGAAATGATTAGATGTAGAACGTAAAACCTTGAAATGGGCTAAAGCGAATAGTGCCCCCCCAAAAACTCACCTTGATGAATCCTTGTGGTAGATGGGATGATTATGACATCACCTTCATAATGACAACGATTGTAAAACAAAAGAGACTCGAATGCATAAAATGCACAAACAAAGGCGATGAATTGTATGATGTCCCCACTTGTTGCACGAGGTTTTTGAAATATGATTATTCTTAACATTGAATTAAAAGCATTTGCCATGCCTAATTAAAGAACAACCTAATCGGGGTGAAGGTCTAGGGTGCATCTCATGCCATGGATTACTGTTTCACATCCATTTGTAGTTGTAACTCCAAATTAGTGTGGGGAAAAGTGTGTTGCAAGAGTTTCACAGAATTGAAGACATAAAATGCGGCTTGTGAATTGATATAATACTTCCCCCATTGTAATGGGATGAATTCCACTTGAAGGTTTGGTCATGGTTAAGAGGCGGGTTGCTTTCGAAACACATGCAATTTGGGTGGAATGTGGCCTTGTGCAATATGAAAACAAAGTTGAAACAACTGAGGGAATCCATTTGTTGAATCTTCAGGGTGAAGATAGTTTCAAAGCTGTTCAAAAACCATCCCAAAAGGACCATTTGTTAATAAATGTGACATGTGTTGGAACATTAACTTGAAGGAATTGAAAGAAAGCTCGAGGTCTTGGTCTAGCTTGTAGTCTTCGAGGAAAAGAAAGAAATAACCATTTGATTTGCAATGTAATGTGGTGAGAGTTAAGGTGGTGTTGAAGGACATGGGTGCGAAAGAAAATGGTGCCAAAATGCGAGTTGCCCAAGAGTATTCCCTTGCATGGCGAAAGGTTAAATTGTGGAGTAAACATTTGTGAATTGGAGGATCATGTTGGGGAAAAGAGATGGAGCTTGAATTAGCTGACAAAGCTTGGGCCCATAAAAAAAAAACTGTTTTTGCAAATTTTCCTAGTCATTTGCTAGAAAACGTTTGAGTCGAATCTATGTTTCCTTATGCCTTGTCACCCCACCATGAGGAGGCAAAAAGAGACACCATTGGGGTAACAGGAAGAGCAAGTGCCAAACTGCCACATTATATGAGTGTTGTGCTAGTTTATCCAATGGAAAATGAAATGCCACTTGTGCATCACCCCATAAAGCAGTTGGAATGTGGTTATACAAATGAGGACATCAAAGGCCTAAGTGAAAGGACTCGAGGACATTTAATGTTGAAACCCAAGTCCAAGCTGATGTAAATGGAGTGGGAGTCAGGGAAGGTACTTGGGCTATGATGATCACAAGGGTTTGGATTAGATGAATTATATGTTTAATAGAAACGCTAATGATGAGCTAACCTTCCACTAATAAATTGGTACCCATGGGTGAGACATGAGACTTTAGGTGGAAGTTGAGGGCATGCTGAAGAGATGGAAGTAGGTTGGGGGGTATGATCAAGGCCAATTATAAGGACGAATACAATGGGAAGGGGAAAATGTCTTAGTTGTGCATGATTGAAAGGGTTTGGGAAAGTGTAAGGTTGGGACCCTTCATTCACATGAAGGATTGGGGGCTAGTAGGAGGCACTAATAAGTGGTGTATGATTTGTTAAACTCAAAGGGGTGACTAATGGGTGGTTTGTGGTTTGTGGTTTGCATGGGGGATAAGGTGGAGGATAGGTCAGTGGTGCCACATGATGAAGCAATGGGCAATGGGAACTATGAGGTTCAATGAAACAAGATGAGTTGGGGGACATGGTACGTTTGGTGCCCATCTGGTAGGAGGTGTACTATGAACACGAGCCCCATTTTTAAAAAATTACCTACCATTACAAGGCAATCCTAAATCTACAAAGTTAATCACACAATACTAAACAAAATGAAAGAAAAAGGTAATAAACTTCCCAAAAAGTCTTTTGTTAAGGCATTATGCCAAGGCCAAACCCTAATTTCCTTATGGGCCTATGTGTTATGATCATTAAGCTATTGGATTCAACAAAACATAAACACTCTAATACCCAAATATTAGATTGGGACCTACTTATGCAATTAAAAATAAGTCCTAAGTTTTAAAGATTGCTTATTTCAACACGGTAATTTTAAACCTATAGAGTCAACCACATAAGACTAGACAGATCAAATGGAAAAAAATAATGAATTATTGTAAATAAGCAAGTCCTATTTCAAAAGATAATTGAACTTTAATTTTGACATAACCTTTCGACATCATCATCTTTATTCTACTAAGTTTGACACAACCTGCATATATTTAAAATAACTATTATGTAATAATTAAGGGCCCATAAACTTTTAATCTTCTATGTTTTGGACTACCCAACTAATGTAACACCCAACATTAATAATAAGAAAACACTTTAGATTTACTATTTTTTTTTTAAAAAATTTATTAAAAACATATTATTGGTGAATGAATAACCATTAAGTAATGACACATTCACATTTATATTTATTTATATTTACTTATATATATATTTATATTTATATTTATATAGATATATATTTCTTCCTTTGTTATTTCTCTAGGACTGTGACAAGAACCAAGAAAAACCAATATTGTGGCGAAGTCTTTTTTTCTATAATAAAAACTCTCTATTGTGCTTAGTTTGAATATAATGATTAGATTCTTGGAGATAAAAAAAATTCTAAGTTTCATGAAAGTATATTAAAAAAAAAAACCCACCACAAAACAAAACCTAAACAGGAAAGGGAAAGAAAAAAAACACAAAATCTATCTTTCTTTAGCCTCTTTACCTTTGTTGTCTTGTTGACTATTGATGTTGTCACTAGTTTCCTCCTTTGCTCCATAAAATGATTACTTTCATATGTCCCACTTTGGTAAGAAAATCTAAAAAAGTTTAATAAACTTAAACCCTCATTGCCATTGGTTTTTCTTTTCCTTTTTAGTTTTTCTTTCTAGGGAAGGGGGTGGAAGTGAGTTTCAACATGATTGAGTTTGTTGGGTGCTTTGTCAACAAACCCAAATGAGTTAAGAAAAAACCCTAGATGAAAACCCTAGCTCCTTGTAGGACAATTCAAGCTGACACATACTATTTGATTTTGAAATGTGTTTTTATCATCTCAGACCTTTGAAAACCATAAGCATACAAAGTAATCCTATTAGAGAAGGCTATGAAATTCATACTTGTCACGGTTTAGTAGCCACATGACGAAGAAGATGCTCTTATTTATAGTTGGGCAGGTCATCTTATTCTTTCTTTAAAACTAAGATATGTGCCAGAAGGTGCTTAGTAAGGTATTTAGGAAATAAAAGTACAACAAAGAATAAACGAGAGAAAAAGAGCAAGCATCAAAAGATTGAAAAAAAAAACACTACAATGATTTGAATTCTTTCTCCTTTACACACTTGATTACGTGCCTGGCCTGCTTGTTGGCCATTGATCGTGAGCCTTATTGACCGGCCTCTCTGACAACGCTGATCCATCTTCTGTGTCTTCATCCTTTCCTTTTTCTTGAGTCCCTCAACCTTGTCCATTCAACAAACCTCCATTACCGACATCCTCAAGTCACTTTGCTGTTTCTCTCTAAGTACCCAAAGAGGGTGGTGGTTGGGTCCACTGTTAAAAATTACGGCCAACAAGTTCCAAGGTTACAAAGAGACCCCTGTCTTCAGGGAGATGCAAAATACCCCCATCAAGCGAAGGCGAATCGACCCCCACATTGCAATCATGATAAAAATGCCAAAACCGATTTAAATTACTTTTAAATATTTTAAATATTTATAAATAAAATCTCTGGAGATTAAGTCAGGGTCCCTGAATTCAAATCAATAATTTTTGGGCCTAATATGGCCATTTAAATAGGTTTTGGGGTTTTATCATGATCCCAATGTGGGGGTCAATTTGCCCTGGACACCGCCCCACCCCCCCTACCGCACACCATCAAGCCCTGTCAGGCCCAGAAACGGCACCCGACAGTGCTCGATGGGGGGTATTTAGAGTCTCGCCTGTCTTCACATGTGGGGTCCTAGCTTTTTGACTGATTGAAAATCATAAGCCGGCATGTGGCTCTTTGCCATTGGGTGGTTTCTGAGGGACAGAGGTGTGGTTTCACACAGGCATGTGCGAGGGCAAAGAGCCGTTGAACGTTTGCCCGCACCAAACTTCCAACTCGGGAGTTGCAGAGCATGCAGGTGAGGCCTGCACAGTGCGGTGTCGCTCTCTCTCCAATCACTTTGGGGACCGTCACCGTCGCAGCACCATGTCTGCGCCGTGCTTCTCGTCGAAGATCCTGCCTAGCTCTGGAAATGAGCTTCAGACGGTGTCATCGTGCTGTGGCGTCTCATGGTGCAGAAGCAGCGTTCCTCCAATCTGACCCGGTTTGATCAGGTATGTTTCGCGACCTTCTCACTCTTCCATACCCGTTGTGCTTTGTGCTTAGTTCGAGAAAATCCAAAATAAAAACCAAGAAAAACCTCAGCATTTCGCTTAAACGATCATGCATGTTCTTCTTCTTCCTGCATTTGCTTCTGCAGATAGAATGTCATTGCTATGCGTTTTTTCTCTTCCTTCCTAAAAGAAGACTGTCATGTACCTACTCTTCTGCACTGCTGCCTTAGGTTTCAGGTCTTAGCGCACAGCTTTGTGAGGGCTTACAAGTAAAGTTCGGACATGTGCACTCTTTGTTGTGAAATGAAAACCTTGGTAGTTGCATTTCAATGGGAAACGGTAGAATATGATATTTCTGGATATTGAACGAATATTGCCCAAAGAACTTGCAAAACACTAAATACAGTGAGCTGGTACGTTGTGAAGTGGAAATCAACTGGTGGGTGGGCTCCCATTACAAGCATGGGACGGATTAGAGTTCAGGTTCTAATTTGCTGCACAATAATAGTCTGAAATATATCCCTCCCACTTTTGGGGAGTAGGTGCAAAATATTGATGCCTCCTCTTTTGTGGAAGGCAGATTTGTAGATATAGGGTGCCCTCCAAATATAGTGTTCTCAATTTCTACGTTTCTAGCTATGCTGATCGTGTGCCATATAGAGTTGGGCGAGGTGGACTCTGTTGTCTCGACACGGTCTGGCTGCTATCTTAGTCTATAGTTAATTAAAACCTGATAATTAATATTCAATCCTGTGAATTTCCTGTGACTTGCGCAGCTTCCATCTGGTATGTATGGACGTATGTATGAACCGTCGTTGATCTGTGACCAATGAAAATCAGTTTGCTTGGATTTTTAAGGCTACAGGCTCGTTGAGCTCCGATTGAATCCTATATTTGGAGGGCACTTGGATTGGCACACAAAATGGGGCATTAGGTGAGAAACCATTTTTAGCACCACCGCCTAATTTAGCATCATCAAACAACCAGCCAGGTATACCATGTTCGACACACTTGACCTGCCTGCGTTTTTGAATGTTTCTTTCAGGAATTATTTTTGTTTGTAGCCAAAGTGGCCATCATCCTTGGGAAGATTTAGCCAAATCTGGCTAGAACCCAGATCTTTAAACATCCTAACTATATGTTTGGCTACAGCATGAAAACCAAGTACATTACTATAAGGTCAGTTTCATCATTAAATAATCCTCAAAATAGTGAAATGAATTTTTGTGAAGATATGAAGTTGACATGTTGAAAATTATCATAGGCTACACTCAATAATTTCACGACTCATCTGACAATATCATAATAGATCATGGAATATTCAATCAGCTTCTACATTGACAAAATGAATAATATTTTTTTTGAAAAAAAATATTATTCATTTTGTCAATGTAGAAGCTGACCCTACTAGGCTACGGTATATAAATCTGTGATTCTTACTTTTGTTCTTTCCTCACTTCTGGCGACTGAAAAGCTACACAAGCACCTTTCTTTTTTTTTGCAATTTTTAATTTTGCTGCCTTTTTTACATTTTACCCAGCTCCTAGACAAGGCCCACACTTTCTGTTTGGAATTAATTACAGTATTTTGTCACCTAGCAGAAGGCAAGTGCGTTCCCTAGCAGATTCCATATTTTGGGATGCAATGATTTGAGACATGCCGTTTCTCTCTTAAAGTCAACACTCTCCAAGTCAACTCTTCAACTCCAGAACCGCTGTTGGTGCCGCTGCTCCAGAGGACCGCCGTCCAGCTTCTAGGTGTGAAAAGAGAAGCAGAAAGGTAGATCTGTGAGAGAATCGGTGGGAGTTGATGGCTCCCTCGAAGACGTGTTAAGAAGTCGAGGTTCAGGACCCCAGATGAAAATCAGGGATCAAGTAAGATGAGTGTCTGAGCTTGTTGCGGCCCCGGATTGCAGTGGTAGAGCTAAGGCGGTGTGCAGCCAGCCCCTAGCTACCTACAGTACAATCAATCTGGTCTATTAGGAGTGCGGCCATAAGGCTTGTGACCTTTGTGGTCACACTGCTGCTGCACATGTGGAACTTCTGATTCTTTCTTACATAGGTAAGGGTTTTTCAAGCCGGTTAGAAATCCATGACTTTGAAGTTCTCATCTGCAGCTCTTTAACGAATTGTATGCATGCCTGAGTTAGTTTTCATTACTGCATGCAAACATATTTCACTAAAATTTTTCTTTGTGTGTGTGTGTGGAACAAACAGGAAAATACACATTGCCAAGAAAGAAGAGAACAACCTCCGGACCACAACCAAGGGCATAATTTTCGTAGAACTTCTTTCATGTGCGCAGCTGCTCAGGTCATGCATTATTCTTTTAAGGACTCTGGCCGGATGACAGCTGCTGCCATGGACTGCAAGCATCGCATGGGAAGTATTCGTGTCATCTCAACTGCAATATGGTCGCAGCTGATCGCCTTACTACAACTGTTTACTGCGCTCATGTTATACAGTCAAACTGCATCGGCACAAAATGGTTAGTGATCAGATGTGTACACATCGCTTCTGAACTAGAAACAGAATAGAAATTCACATTTGGGATCGAGTTCCGTGCAGCAGTAGGCTGTGCCATATATGTTTGAGATTTGCTAACATGAGCGACTTTGCAATTTGTTTAAAGTTCGACTGTCTGGGACCATGTGGAGAACTGATTCTGTAGCTGCTGGGTTATATCCAAAGAAGATGCAAAAATGTTATATTGTTAACAAGCTTCTAGTTTCTTTTCTCGGCAGCGGCGCCGTTGACTACTCTCCATATTGACTGTGGGTCCACAACGCCCAGTTCTGTGGACACAAACACGGGGATAACATGGGTGTCTGATGCTCCGTATATCACAACTGGAGTAAACGCAGCCGTTGCCGCCGACGCTCTAGACTTCCCTGAACTCAGTACCCTGAGATATTTTCCTGACTCTCGTACCAAGAACTGTTACACCTTGCCAGTCTCGGCAGACAAGCTTTACCTGATCAAAGCGACTTTCTTCTACGGCGCCTATGACAACCCTACCACTGCCACGCTTCCAACTTTCCAGATGGCAATAGACCAGACTATCGTCGCCAATGTCACCTTCGCAAGTGCCAATATAGGCACGTATAGGGAGATTAGCTATGCGTCTCAAGCAAATGTCACGTTTCTCTGCCTTCTACGAGATTCCTCCCAATCCAACCCTTTCGTATCTGCGATATCCTTAACCAGTTTGCCGTTTTACGGTGATATTTTTCGTGCTGATCTGTACCCCGGCCGACAGTATTATCGCACACTGAACAGGGCATGTTTTGGAGGAAAAGCTGGCGATTTGATACGGTACGTAAGCTAAACCATTATTCGAAGTAGCAAAGCCGTGAGCCGTCAATGCATTGCAATGCTTGATCGTTGCTTAGGGCATCTTTGCATTAGGCTTCTGTGATTACAGTAGCTTTCCATCATATTTCTGCAGCTATCTAGCGACCGTGCTCACAGGTACATCACAACTCTACCGCATGAGTAACGCAGTTGCAGCTTCGATCCCAATTAGAAAGCGCCCCGTGCATGTAGCAAGAAGCAAGGTCATCTGTCATTGGCTTTCCATTATGCTGTGATCAAAGCGCTCTAAGTGTGAGTGTGATCACATCTTCCTAATGGAAAGAGACCCTTAAGCGGCAGGTTTCTGCCTGTACTGTGGGGTACGAAGATGCCACCAGCTTACATGAGTACTAGCAGTCTGAGAGCATCCATCGTTAATCAATATGAGTAGACATCGTGATTTCAAAATTTAGAGTTCCGGCGCAGTGGAAATCAATCAAGACGTCTACTCATCTCGATTTCCTCTGCGCAGGAATCGAATTTCATGATTCTAATTAGAGTTCCTGATTGCTGCATGTATGTAATTCAGCTGCACTGCCCGGTTTCTTCGTGCAGGTATCCAGAGGATCCCTATGATCGTTTTTGGTTTTTCCAAGGCACGAACTCCACAATGCTACAAAGTACTGCCCCACTAGAATATCTGACTGGAGCGAATGGGTCAGTGCTCGTAGCAAATCGTCTATACGGGCAACCTCCGGGAGCGGCGCTTGAAAATGCCGTGAGCACCAGCGGTACTCTGACGATCTCGTTACCAGGAATCTTATCACTGCAAGATCAGAGCAGTTACACTGTGCGGCTGGCACTTTATTTTGCGGAACTAAGTCCCACTCCCAATTCCAGAAGATTCTTCGTCGACGCACCCGCTTACGCAAACCGATCCACCTACGCACCTGACAATTACGGCAGCAATGTGGCGTATGAAGAATGGATTTACTTTACGTCGAACGTCCCGACACCAATAGTTGATCTCGTGCCCTCAAATACCTCCAGCACTTCCTCTACTTCCGGTCCCTTGTTGAATGCTTTGGAGCTTTTGGAACAGATAGAGTTTACGGCCACCAGAACAAACGATGCCGACGGTTCGGATCTCTGAACATCACCGTCGTATACACCTAATTAGTCTAGTGTTAACAATTCTTTTTCCAGTGTTGTGGAGTTCTTTGATTTTCTTTTTTTCATAACATCTGGTTGTGTTTTCTTAAAATAAGAATTCACAATCAAAGGACCTAAGTTTTAGTCAGTGAATCTGGACTTTAACAAACTTGCAGCCCCAAAGCACCTCCGGTTCTCTCGGCTTTGAATTTTTTTTTAAAAGAACGTCCGGAAAACCACCGGCTTCTTTGGCGCACTTCTTTGGTGTTTTTAGGAACCTGGTTAAGGGTCAAATTAAGACCACCAATTGAGGTTCAGAATGGGTTCGTTTGATTTCTTAGAGCCATCGGTTCCAAGAAGAGAGATCCTCCCAACCCGATGATCTCCTTATGTGCCTTGACCAGTGTTGCCGGCTATTTGATTTGATTTTTAATAACCTCTGGTTCCTGTGCTTTTGAACCTCCCTGGGTTTCAGAATCAAAGAAGTTGATTCAGAATCCATTCTCAGATTTTTTTTAGAACCAAAGTTTATATATCGAAAACTAGGTATTTGAAGTTTTTAGAACACTTTATCTTTGAGAACCGTCCTGAGAACCGCAGGTCATGAGGTTCCCTTACGCCCAACACTGGTCCTGACCATGTAAACCTGGGAATAGTCCTCCAGACATTAAGCACTTATCTTACTTCTTCCAATTCCTTTGTTAAGTTCCTGATCATATTTAGCAGCTGCAAATTTAGTCATCATTTATAATATGGTACTCACAAGATTGCTGAAAGTTTGTGATTAGACTTATGCTTAAGGTAACCCTGTCTTTGAGCTTGTTTTGCATTTTCATGCTGAGTTTTGGGCTATCCTTAAAGCCCCTCATGCCCTGTTTTCAGCAAATCCAGGATGAGAACTGTGCGTGTCCTACCCACTTTATGGATAATTCTATCATCTGGGGTGTGTGTGCCTGCATGCAGCGGCTGCCATTGAGGAGATAAAGTCAAGTATGAACCTTACTGAGTGGACTGGTGATCCTTGCCTTCCATATCCTCATGCCTGGATTAACTGCAGCATATCCAGCAATTCAGCAAGTCCTTCCATTCTATCAGTGTGAGTACAATATATACCTTTCCTAACTCCCTAGACAACAATGGTAGGAGGTAGTGCAGTATTGTAATACCCAGTTGTGTTGGTCGGGTACTTAATTTTGTTAATAATCTCTGGTTTTGGTTCTTTTAACCAAAACCAGAGAACTGCAGTTTCAGTTTTTATAAATAAATAAATAAATCAAAGAACTGCTGGTTCCAGTCATTTCAAAAAGCTGAAGGAACTGGCAGTTTTCTTGCAAAAGAGCTTCATAAGAACTTGCATTTAGAAATGCTGTTATTCGATGTCTTCTCAATTAGTGAGAATCATGGCATTTGTCAGAAAAGGTGGTATTTTAGTTTTTTTTACAACTACGGTTATTAACCCTAAGAACCACCCTGATAACTGTCAGGGGTCTGTTCTCGTCTCTCATAACTGCCTGAAACTGGTAATTACTACTCTGTCTTGAAACTGCCTGGTCTAGGACAGTTCTTAAATGAGCCTACAGTGTTGTAGGAACTAGATTAGTGATTTGTCCCTGATTTGTGCATGTTTTGAACTTCTAATAAATTGGGACCTTGTTGTTATGAGGGTAACAGGAATTTGTCAGGGTACCATCTAAATGGGACCATTTCTCCCAGCTTTGGCAATCTTCTAAGTCTCACAAACCTGTAAGTTCATAATTTGCTTAAATCTACAAATTCAAATGCAGATACAATTCTGCATCTTATAGCGATACACTATTGTCAATACATCCTCATAAACTTTGCATATTTTGTTAAGTTTTCATTCCAAAGTATAGTTCACTTAATTAGTCCTTTAATGTTGTTCAGCTATGTTTAGTAGTATTTTTATAAATACAGGAATTTGTGTATATTCACTCACATGATCTTGGTGTGTTCTTTTGATGTGTAGTGCACTTGATAACAATGAATTGACAGGGCCTTTGCCAACGTCATTGAATGCCTTAACCAATTTGAGAACATTGTGAGCTTGTGCACAACTGGGGACCTGATAATTTCAAGTTCACTCAAATTGATGTTGATCTAGCTCGATCTTTTTGTTTCAATTTCTTTCAATGACTGACAATTGCACTTTTTACATAGATGCTCTAATTACATTGTTTTTTATATATGAGTACAGGTACTTGCAAAATAATTTCTTAACTGGGCCTCTTCCAGATTGGATGGCTTCCTTAACAAATTTATCTGAGTTGTAAGTATAGTAACCAACAATTATGCATTTTATGCAGTGTTACCAAAACTTTCAAACTCCTTCCTGAGTATGTGTTTTATAAGTATACTCAGAACGAACTTACAAATACACAGTCAAGAGATATATCATGCAACCCTAGTTCCATTAATAATTTTTATAAAACCCTAAATTAGCCACCAGTAACTAGGTACTGAGTAGGTAGAATGTCAGTATTTCATTGTCATCAATTTGATTAATAAGTATAGTGATCAAAATGAAATTGCAGGCATACTGTCATTTATTAACTTGGACTAATATGCATTGTTTCAACTAGTATTTTGTACATGTACAAACTTGTTTGGATCTTGATGGAGGTGAAATTGGCATGCACAATATCACTGTGTATAACTGAAAAGATGGTTGTGTAGGTTAATCCCCTGGCAGCAAGCTATTACATAACATAATGATCAAGGCAAGTGAGTAGGGAGGGGTTTTCCACTGGTACAGTGGGAAACCCTACCCCCAATAGTGGGATGGGAAATTATGTTTTCCGCCATACCAGTGGGAGGCGTCACTATGCAAGGGGGGGGTGTACACTTGAAGGAATGCCCACTTGTGAGGTCATTAAGAACTAATACTAGGCTTAAAAATGGACCACGGTGAAAAGCTTGGACACATATTCTGAAACTTGGTTTTTGTGATGCAGGTTGGTGCAGAATGACAATTTTACTGGTGTCATTCCTGTGGGTCTGATTTCCAAGAATAACAGCTTGAATTTCGTGTGATTTTCTAAACTACAACATAGCTTTAAAGTAGCAGCTAGGTCTTGGATTCGTTTGTGAATATCAAAGTTAATGCTTATACATGGTTATGTGCTCAATTCAATTTCATGTCAAAAGTTATGCTTCATTTCTAATGAAGTAAACCATATACTTGAGTGTAATTGACTTGCTAACCCAAAAAAACTGTGTGTGGATCTTTGGATGTGTGGATTTTGCAGGTATAAACCAGGAAATCCAGGTCTTTTAATCCAACAAGCTGGACCGGCTTCACCTCCACAACCTGTTCGAAAAGCAAATATTGGAATCATAGTTGGGGCCATTATAGGAGGAATTTTGGCATTTGCCATCATTGCATTTGTCATTATGCGGTATGGTAGACTACCAACTTTTGGCATCCGTAAAAATGTTGACCTTGAAGGTAAGTAATCAAGGCAATAGTTTTAAATTTGTGGCAAAATGTTTCTATTTAAAGTGAGAAACAAATTGGGAAATAATGTTTTTTCAGTGTTAAATGTGTGTTCTCAGCAAGAATTTGCCACTTATGCAAATTAGAAATTTGAAAACAACACACTGAATCAAGGACATTCTTTGCAAAGATAGGTTTAGATTGTTAAATGACATCAATAATTCAAAGTTGACCACCATTATGGAACCCAATGCACCTTAGAAGGTCACTATATATTGTGTGTGTATAATTTTTATAAGTAGTTCCCCTAGAAACCTACACCATTATTATGCACATGTATGGAATGTGATGATACAAACTAAAGGAAATGACATAGTGCTTTTGTGTTGGTTTGAAAATATTCACTTAAATGGATAGCTAATAACCAAACTTTCCACCATGCTCATAAACAAGCTAAATATTAGTTGTAAACTAACTAATTTGCACCATTCAATGTTTATCTATATGACACATATTACCATTGAAATATAGATTATAATGAGGTGCATGGATAAACAATGTGATATTCATAATTTTTAAACTATTGTGTTATCATCTACTTCTTGTCCAATCAATATAATATGCATACTTGTTATGTACTTATGTAAGCTCCTTCCACATGGCATGTTGTAGGATATGACATGGGTATTATAGCGCCTGCATTTAAAGCTTATACGAGTGCTGAAGTTGTTGCTGCAACTCAAAACTTCCAGAAAGAGAGAGAAATTGGAAGAGGAGGGTTTGGCCGGGTCTACTATGGCAGGCTTGATGGACAAGAAGTGGCAATCAAAGTTCTTGACATTAAATCATCCCAAGGACCTGAGGAATTCTCAAATGAGGTTTTTTGCTTTGATCCAACATACAATAAAATGGCTGATTTTCTTAGGCATTATAATTAGTCAAATCGTGTAATGTCCAATGTAGAAAAGAAATTCGGTTATGTTTATACTTTCATTTTTTACTTCAATTATTGTTTGACAAGTCCAATAGTCACATCATTTATTCATTTAAAATAGCTGATGAATATTTTTCATTGTAGCTCAGCAATTTTGCTATTTTGCAAGACTTCTCTTGAGAAAATAATTGGAAACTAACATAGGTCATTACCTTAATATGTAAATCACCTTGAATGTTTTTCTTAGTGTTCTAAAGTCTTCACACTAATGAATTATAAAATTTTGGGATTCATTTAAAAAGTTATATATATCAAATTATAATATTGAAACTCAATCAAACGGGCATGGGAGTTGTAGGCACATGTCATATTTCACCTTTTCATTGCTACAATATTATTGTGGTTGTTGGCTAAAAAGTATTTGACTATTTCATATAGGTTGAGATCTTATCAAAGGTGCGCCATCGCAATTTGGTTGCTTTGGTGGGATATTGCAATCAAGGCAACAAACAAATGTTGATTTATGAGTTTATGCATAATGGCTCGTTGCATGACCATTTATATGGTACATGTACTTTGGTTGGCCCAACAATTCAAACAAACTTGTTCATTTTTTGTAGTCAATGGTAGTGTTGTGGTGAGCCTATTGTCACCATGGTTTCATTTTTTTTGGTTTGAATGAACACAAAAAAATAACCACATCATTGCATCATGTTATGTCACAATGTTTTAACATTGTTCTTTTGTTGACAATTTAGGAGATTCCACAGCAAAGATTGGTGAAATACTTGATTGGAAAAAACGTCTGCAAATTGCTCTCAATGCATCACTAGGTTAGTAATTATAAGTTGTTGATGACCAATATGACTTGCATTGAAGCATTTTCCTCTGTTCTTGTATAAGGTTTTTAATTGTATTTATTATTATGGTCATACCATTTTCTATTTCCTAAGTGAAGGGTACATACACTTTATTATATTTGAGTTCAAGAAAAGATAATAAAATTTGAAATTGAAATTGTACCAGGGTTGGATTATCTACATACTGGGTGTCATCCAAGCATCATTCATCGCGACATCAAAAGTAGCAATATTTTACTTCCTAGTAAAATGGAGATTGCCAAAGTTGCAGACTTTGGATTGTCAAAATTGACATATGGAGAAGATGTTACCCATGTTGACACTGAGATCAAGGGGACTATTGGATACCTTGATCCAGAGTATGTTTTCTCCTAATCTTTTTTAATATAGTGTTGCATATCATAATGGGATATAACAATGTAAATCAAAATAAATATAAAAAGGTATAATCCCTTTGTTTATTCAAAGACATCACATGAATGAAATTTTGTTGATGGATACATGGCATTAAATTAACATACATTATGTATATGTATAATATATATTGGCTTATATGATCATTTCATTCTACACTATGCAGATATTTTTCAACAGGTCAATTATCAACAAAAAGCGATGTCTTTAGTTTTGGGATGGTGCTTTTGGAAATGATTACTGGTCGCAGGCCACTGGATCCCACAATACAACATTGCAATTACTCAAACACAAGCAAATGGGTAAGTTGTCACAAGTTCTTGAAAGTTGGGAATTCAATACATAAATTATGGGGTACAATAAACTTTATATCTACCTATGTTAAAAAGAAAGTTGCAGCACATGTTTATTTATACATTACAAGTTGAATGTCAATCTGCTGAAAAAAAAATGAAGGTTAATACATGTGTATTAATTTGCATGTTGGAATGTAGGTGGAAGCTAATCTTCAAGAAGGCAACATCAATGAAATTTTGGATCCAATAATAAAAGCTTCCAATCCAAACCCTGAAACAATATGGAAAGTTTTGGAACTTGCCATGCAATGCATACAACATGAAGGTAATCGAAGACCAGCCATGAATGAAGTGGTTCAAGAACTTCGAATTGCTATTGACATGGAAAATAGTCTACCATTACATAATCACAATGAATTTACTGGTATGAAGGTCAAGACAACCATGCATTTGTCCCATGCATCCAATATTGAGTCACAAGTTCACTTGGTTGATTACAAATTATCATCAGGCGCATCAGATCTATATCCAGTATAAAAATATTGTGTAAACATTGTGGTTATGACTCATTAGTTATTATATGGCCTTTTGAAAGTGTAGTGGAAACACATACTATTACATGTTTTCAAAGTTTTCTATTCTTTTGTAAATCAATTGTCATAAACTTGAATAGATGTGAACAATAAAAATATTTTTTCTTGTAGTGCACTCAACAATAATTTGTTGTCATTTTTGTTCCATATAAAGTTGTGCTATAAAACACAATCAAGAAAAATACATAATATGTTAATGTTTCACAAAATAAATTTTAAACATGTTGTGGACCAATTTAAGCATTTTTATGCAAACTTTTCAAAATACTTAAATTGAATTACTTTCTAGTGGTAGATCTAATTTTGTGGTGTATGATAAAATTTCAATGACATCATCCTTGGTCAACATATGATCTAAAACCATCTCTTTAAAAGGATATTGAACAAGATGCCACCTATTCTATGTGTCAAGCCAATAAATTTATGTAAGTTGGGGTGAATTTCTTCAAGTTCAATGAGATTTTTCATTTCCTATTAGACCTTATTTGCATTGTGTGAAACACTCCACCATTTTTTTTAGGGTTATATAAAATATTCATACACTTAAATTAGTCCCCCAAAAAGAAATCTGTATTAAATGTTTTTTGGATTTATCCAGAGTATATGGTTTCAAGTGGTTCATTTTGTATGCATGTAATGTTGCAATTCAAATGATTATTATTCAAAATAATTATTATTTCAATTTTATTTTTTTAAACAGTAAAAGGCACAACAACATGTGTTTTTTCATGGTCTGCCTCACTTTCTTCCACTAGTCACCAAGGTTATCCATGTTATATAGTAAAAATCAAAATTGGGATTAACATATGAGAGAAATTTAAAAAAAGGTGTTTGGGGGGGGGGGCGGGGAAGGTTATTATGAAATTGATAAATTTTAATCTCTTT
>Ga0209208_10003311_pt1 | contig 23122 bp, 16 predicted proteins | sample S1TSphfallax_3_FD_187694 | JGI IMG/M metagenome (GOLD analysis project Ga0209208, IMG submission 187694) | Host-associated microbial communities from peat moss isolated from Minnesota, USA - S1T2_Fd - Sphagnum fallax MG (SPAdes) (version 2) | ecosystem: Host-associated > Plants > Peat moss >...
ATATTGCATTTCTTCTTTTACTTTCCCATCAAAACATTAGCTATGGAAGTGGAGTTGAATCAACGAACAAATAAAGAGAAAAAAAAGGAAAAGGGAAAAAAATCAAATGGTAGGCATGAGGGAAAAAAGGAGGCAAGTAGGTAGGAAAGAAGAAAGTTTTAGGTTTGGAAGAATGATATCTTACAAATTTTTTTTCATTGTGATCTTATGAGTTCCCCAATGTTGTTCCCTTTTGTTTAGATGTTGTTTACAAGTGTGGTTGGTGGTGTTGTTGTCATCTTACAATTTTTTACATGGTTTAAAATTCTGACAATGATATGTTTTAGATGAGATTCTATTGATTACTCCTTACCTTTTTGTCATGTTGCATTCCCCTTTCTTGCGATGTTTTTGGAACTCATTTATTTTGGTTTTGCAAAACATGGTTTATAGTTTAAGATGAATTCCCCCATATTGTTCTTTTTCATTTACAATTTTTGCAAGTTTAAGTGGTGACATCATAGTCATCTTGCAACCCATAGCATTGTTGCAAGCTTCATTAATGACATGTTTTAAGTTAGCTCTCCTATGTCATGTTGCTTTTGTTGTGGTCTTGCCTTGTTTTCATAGAAACCCATAGCTACTTCTGTTTGATGTGTAACACCTTCATAAGGGTATTTCATTGTGATTTACACTTGTACAAAGTGATTTGTTCTACATGACATGAATGTATATTAGAAATATAGACATGTACATTGTGTGAGTGTAAATATAAATCCCAAAATATACATGGGTGTAGTCGTAATAGCACATACCATTAACAATCATAACCACTATTTAATTTTGTGTATTTCAAATTGTAATAAAAGAAAAAAACTACAAATGAACTTATTTTTATATAATTTTATTTTCAATATATTGGTATACATATCCAAAATTTTTTTATTATCAATCTAATGAATTTAGAAATACACAAAATCACTTTTTATGTTATGTAACAAGTGCTTTTAAATGATGATTAAGTAATAAAAACACACAAAACACATTTTGAATTTGTAAAAATGACATAATTTTGGCTAATTTATAATATATAGCTTAACATAATAGTATTAACAAATGATTTTTGAAATCCTTTAAAATGATATATTGAAAAGATTCCAAAATATCTTGAAAACAAATAGTTAAAAAACATGAATTTAAGGGGTTTGGTGTGGTTCCCATTAATGTGGTTGGACCCAAATGGCATGAAATGTAATTGTAAGTATGATAATCATAAGTACAAAAAATTTGGTGTATAAATGTAAATGATGTACAATTACATGGTTTTACACAAATTGTAAAATGACTATTTAAACTTCCATGCACAACACTAGTGTTTATCATACACAAATCCATCACAAAAATTCAAGCCACAATCTTCATTAAAATTCATGCCTTCAACAAGGGCTATGGTTGTTAAGCCTTCCATAGAAACATGTCTTGAATTTGTAATGCCATAAATCATTTTATTGACTTTGGCGCAACCAAGATTGAACAATTCTAACTAACATGTATAGCCTCCTTTCTTGGACAACTTCAATAGCTGTGTCTTGTTTGAATAAGAAATTTTCAACCAACATTTAATGGTTTCAAAATCCACCTTGAAACCATGTTATTTTAACTGATGGACTATTAAAGTTATTTTTGCCAATGTTGGGACGTAGAACATATCTCAAATGCATTTGGAAATCCCATTTAGTACTTTGTTAATAATGATGTTTTTCCTAGTCACAAAAAGGGCACAATTGTCCCCAAAATATATTTTGTCACGTGTAGGAAAAATTTCAAAGGTTGAGAAAAAAATTCTTTGAAAAAAAAGGATGTTGTGAAAGGTCAGAACTCCAAATACAATGAACAAAGTATCTTTGCAAATTATAGTTCAAATAGACAACTTAATCACAATCTAGTCATATGTTACATGATGCCACAAAATATCAACAACATTTAAAATAATATTTAATGAAACAACTTGTCTTTCTTCATGAAAAAAAATGAATTCATGAATGTTTTCTTTAAGAAACATTTCTTCAAATTCAATCTTTGATGGTAATAGTTCTTTTGAAATGATCTCCCACAAATCTTTCTCATGTAGGAAAAACTGTATCTTCATCTTCCAAGTATGGAAATTATTTCCATTAAGCTTTTCAATGCTTTGGACATCAAAACTACAGGCTATGATTGTGACTAGAACAATGCAAAAAGATACACTTAAAACTAATAACAATGACATGCAATTCTAATTTTCTAATTTACTCCCTACGAGCTTTCCAACCAACCTTCAAATCACACAAGTTACTACAAACTTTATGATCCACCTTTGAATTTTGGCCTATTCCTAAATATGATATGAACATCCCATGCAGATCATGGGTGCATTCACAATTGGGGTATACAAAAGGGGGGAAACAAAAACATTGCAAAATCACATTGAATCTCAACTTTCATTGGTTGTTTTATAACTAATATGATAACTTACAAGTTATATTGTGTTTTATTATTATGTAGGAGAGTACATTGGAATTAATATATGGTTGAAAATAATCATAATTTTTATGATTAAAAAAGTGTCCTTAAATGTTTTGAAACACTACTCGAGAACCATGTTTCATGCTATGCAATTTTATCAAACATGAATCATTTAAGACAATCCAAATTATTTTTTCAATCACTTCATATTTTAATCACAAATGGAATAGAATATTTTTTATATGATGACATAAAGTAAAATAATGTTATAGAACACCAAAGTTCATGGAAATGATGTTAGAATTTTCAAATTTAAACAATAAAAAGGTTATAATAAAATGATGATTATATTTAAAAAATTATTAATTAGATAAATAAATTCCAAAGATTTGGAAGTATAGGAAGCATGGATATAAAAGGTAGGATATTATCTAATTTTGATAATAAGGCTTTAACATTCAAAAGGCAAAACAATGAGGATATTGAAATTGTCTTGCAATCTTGCGTTCCTCAATGCTCATAAGTTTATGCTTCAATAGGACATTCCAAAAATAAATAAAAATCATCTTTACCACAATTAATAGCTCTATTGGTTGAAGGATTGAACATAGAAATCCACTATCCATTGCTTAGCATCTTAAAATGTTCATTTCGCCTAGGGACATAGAACACAAAATGAGACTTGTTTTTATTATGACATCCCAAATATGAGCGCACCCAGATGTTACCTTCGTTAGTATTGCATGCACAAGGTCATCATCCCATGCATATGTTACCTCCACAACAAGTAGGGTGAATATCACATCCACCAAGTCACTTAATTATAGTTCATTGAAGTGTCTAACATGTAGTTCACAAATATCTAAGGTAAAAGTTACTTGGTAAAAATAACTTATTAGATGTTGATGAACCTTGCCCAACACTCTTGTAAACTCCCATCCCTAATAGAAAAAGACTAAAGGGGAAGGGGGCGGGGCTTGTAGAGTCCAAGACTCTCTATACTCAAAATGGGAGTGGGCACGAGGGAGGCTCCGACTTCCGAGCGAGAGAAGGGAGCACACGGCAAGGTCTGAATGGCCCTACCCGTTGCCGTCCTACCCGTCCCGGGCATAACTGGTCCTGGAGTAGCCTACAAAAGGTCAACTCCTAACACACGTGCAGATTCCTGGTTAGCAGACACAGGCAGCGCCCCATCTGGGGGAACAGCGGAACAGCATGAAGGAAGAAAGGGCGAGTGCCTGAAGCGAAAAGAAACCGTACTTTCTTTTAACTTACTCGTCTCTCTCGGACCTGCAAAAAACAAAATACGAGAGTTGTGACACACAGAGAAGCAGACATGCCGGATGGCTGCAAAAGGAGGGCGCGGGGGGGGGGTGGGTAGGAGAAAATTGAGGACGAATATTCAGAAAAAAAAGCCTCGCAGCCAATGAAATAAGGCCAAGGAGGGTTTTGTGGAAGGGGCAAGACATGCTATGTGACATCTCGCCAATTTGTGTAACCGACCAAGGCAACCAAAAAGGCTCACAAGGCCCACAGACTGTGTTCTTTTTCTTTCAATTTTGTGATTCAACTAAAGTTGTAATTATCCAGATGAAAGCTAAGCCAAATTTGGGTATCAACTAAATATGAATTTTTATTAAAAATGATCATTTTAAGATCTTGACTATCTATAAGGAACCCAATATAAAAACCTGGAAATTTGACTTCACTTTTTTTTTTTTTCAAAATTCAGTGAATTCAGGCCATTTTTTCATGAAAAATCACATTCTTCAAATCAAAGCTTTCAGGGCTTTGTATTTTGTATTGTTTACACAAACTTGATGGCCAAGTTGAGAGAGAAGATTGACTACTCTTTTGAATCATTCTAGTATCGGAAACCGACCAAAAGAAAGGGAAATGCAAAAATAGATGAGTGGATTGGGGGCGGGGGGCACTTAGGGAGACTAAATTCCTCATAAGAAACGAAAATTTTAAAAATTCCAAAGCAGATGACTAAAAGTGTGGCGGTGATTGCGCTCCGACGACAGCTTTTTTTACCCGCGCTCCTTTCTTTGTGTCTGACGCAGCTCATTAAAACGGCGCATTCCAAGATCATAATTTCATCCATCCCTTCCAAGAAAAATTTACCATGGCCCAGGTGAAGGTACGTAATTCTCTATAACCAGCTTTTTGGGGCTAACTCCTTGCCGTGTCTCTTCCTGATTGGCCCTGCATGTACCCATAAGCTACCCCTATCTTATTCTCTGTGTGGACGAAAAATGATCCATATCCAATCTGTGTATGGATGAAAAGTGATGAGATCCATTCGTCAGTAGGTTATGGAAACAAAGGCTGTTGGGTTATGTCTGATAATTGGCTCAAGGCTGCTGGTTATCACAAACAGCCTCAGTGCCTCAACACTCCCACGGCAAGGCTATTTCCAATTACTAGCGGCCTTGAGCCAATTGCATTGTCCATAACTGATTGTGGGGAGCGTCTTGCTAACATGGCAGAACACCATTCGATGAGAGCTTCCTAGTTATATCATGTAGGCCTCCTTAATTCTTTTTTGCACATTCTTGGTCACTGGTGGGCTGAACCTCATAACTCAAGCTCTTCTGTCTCCCACAACCTGAAAGCTTGATGCTCTTGTACAATTGATTGTGTCTGATAATCAGCTGGAGCATGCAAGTTATTGTGAACAGTCTTGGTGCCACACGCCTTACCTATTCACAATAACCTGGCTGGTTAACTATTCATAGACTTCAATTGGTTTGTTGGCATGGGTAATTTTTGGAACTGTACTACATTGGGTTTGAAAGTAAAAAATTAGTTGACTAATCACAATCCAGATAGGGGTCCATAACAATGTAGAACAATTCATGAAAGTACTCTCCATTATAACTTTTTTTTTTGGGTTTGCCTTTGAACAGAGTTGTTCACTAATAACTGTTGTTGGCCTGTGTACCATATTGTTGGCCCAATTAAATGAATTTGGAAAGGGAGAGTGGTACACTCTAAAATCTAATTTTCACTAAAAACTGGATTTTGAGTCTCTATTTGATTTCCAATGTCAAAAGTAATACAAAACTCAGTATCTCCCACAGGAAGTTTAAAAATTGCAAAATCACTTGAATAAAATCATATACTTGTTAGGAGGTTTTCAACAATGTCAAAAGCACATCCCAATTCCCTTGACAAAAATTAGTTTTGATTTTATTGGATTCTCAACAACAAAATTATTCTATATTCAACGACTTTTGCACAGTAGGTCTAATTTCTAAACATTTCAGGAAACCACCTTTCACTCCTACTCATAAAGAGGCTTTTGAATGTTACCAAGTGCATGGCAAGAGGCATGGCAGTTGCTTGAGATCCCAATGTGACAAACAAAACAAACAAACAACCTGAATATAGATAGATTTCTTCAGGTAAACCTGCAATTGAAAATGTAGGTAGAGTAGCAAGCAAGGAGGACTTGAATATCAAGGTCAGTGTTGGCGAGTTCCATGTTGTAGGCTGCTTCTAGGTTCAATTCTTGGTTCAATTCCAGATCCCCCAAACGGAGGTTGTGGATTTTGGAAACTTCGGAACTGGGACCGGCCTCTTTCTAGAAGCAGAATATGGTACGACACTAGAGACCCAACTATCAACTTTGTGGATAATTGCTCAGTCTTGCGCGGTAACCTGCACGGTTTTGATGTAGGGTTGCACCAATGGCAGCAAATTTATTATACAAAAGCCATAGCCTAAAAGTACCATGACCAAAAATAGCTGGAATTACAGTGCACGTTTGATTCTTGGTCCTTTACCTATGTAGTCATCTGTTCAAATCAGAGTTTTAAAGGAATTTTTTAATTTAGCCTAAGTGCTGATCATCCCTAGAAAGCTTTAGCCAAATCTGACTATAAACCAGATATGGAGTAACAAATCTTTCACAACCTTCTTCACACATAAAACCAAATATAGAAATCTGATGATCTCTACTTTTTTCCCCCCCTCTTACTTCTGGCGACTGAAACCCTCCAAACTTACTTCATGTTCAAATTTTAGATTTTTGCTTTCTGGCTAAATTTTTGCCAGGAAAAGAGATTCAAAACTGCCTACAAGGAGGAGAGTATGAAAAATCAAAGTTTTCTCATCCTGCACTCCCCTGCAAAGCGTATAGTCCTGTGGGACTGATTCCTGGTTCTTCAGCTCTGTGTTGGGTGGGTTTAAGAAAAGAGGTGAGAACCACCAGGTTTTGAAGCCGGTTCTCACCTTCAATATGTCAAGGTATCATCAAGGGTGATGCTCATTTTGAAACCTGTCCAGAGGTTCTCACTAGGCTGAGAATAGCCCATTTGATACTCTATCAGGGTATTAAATTTTAGCCGGGTCAAGGTGTTAGTAGTCAATAAATGTACTTTGGTAATTGGTAGTGGTAGGTAGGCTTAGAAAAAAATAAAATGGAAAATAGTTTGCATTGCAAGAGGCACTGCAAAGCCGTTGCCTTGGTGGAGCCACCCCTGAGCCTTTTTCTTCTCTGCTACTCTCCTTATAAATAAGGACAGTGTGTTTTGTGTTTTTAGTTAGTGTGCTTAATTTTTATTTTATTTTGTTTTGGTTAATCTTGCGGTCTTGTTATTTGTAGTTAGTGCTAGTAATCATTAGCATTCGTATTTGTGTGCTTTTATTGCTCGTTGCTTTTTATGATGTGCATTTTTGTTGTTCATCGATATTTTCTTATTGTGCTCTATTGGTGTTTGTCAATGCCTCTTTGCACTCTTGTTGCTCATCGACTCCTCCTTATTGTGCTTTGTTACTGTTCGGTAGGACTTCCTTGTTGTGTTCTATTATTGCTTGTTAGGACCTCCTTGTTGTGCTATGTTGGTGCTCATTGATGCCTCCATGCTATGCTCTATTTGTGTTCGTCGACTCCTCCTTATTATGTTCTATTGTTGTTCATTGGCACATCCTTGTTGTGTCTTGTTGGTGCTTGTCAATGTGTTCTTTTTATGTTCTATTGGTGCTCATCAACGTGTCCTTGCTATGATTTATTGGTGCTTGTTGATGCCTCCATGTAGTGCTATATTGTTGTTCATTGGCACCTCCCTACTACATTTCTTGACTTGCAACGCCTCATGTACTTTTCTAACCATTGTGTTCATTATTGTTCATTGGTGTTCTTTGAGTTTCTAGATTGGCACCTCACCCTTACATTTTGGTGTGGAAGTGTGTGTTGGTGTGGAAGAAAAACAATTCCAACTTTTTCTTCAACTCCAAGGTTTTTTTTTAATTTTCAAATTTTTTTCTAGAGTTTCTTTCTTTGAAGTGTTTCATTTTTACATTTTTTCATATTTAATTATTTTTTCATTTTTTCCCCTCCTCATTTGTTTTCAAATGTGTGTTTTCAATCTATTTCAGTTTTTTTTTAAATTTTAATTAGACATGTTTTAGAAACATTGGTAATTATTTGACATATTGTGTGTATTATGTAATGTGCAGGACTAAGCCCATTTGCATAGAAATTTTCACACACTAAAACATTTTTTTTCACATCTTTTATCTCAATAATCTTGTAATGCTTATGATTACCTTAGTTGCTTGTAGTTGTTTTCTCAATTTTCATTTGATATTCTTTGGATAAATTAGATAATTAAAATTTGAACCCATAAATTTGGTAAAATTCATACTTATTTCTAATTTCTTCGCCCACCTATTTTATATAATTTTTTAAAATGGAGTTGTGTCAAAATGAAGATGTCATGATAATTGATGGTGAAAATGGAATTGGTCTTAATGAATAGAATACAAAAGATGAAAGTTTGACTAGTAGTTTTCAAATAAAACAAAATACAACAAAATAAATAATAAAATCAAATGAAAAAAATGAAATGGAAAAGAAATTTCAAACATTGCATGTTCAAAGGAAAATATGGAAAGGGCATAATAGGATTGCAATTTGTTGGGCTTTTTAATTATGTAAATGATGGCAAAGAAGTTAATCCTATAAATCTTCAAATTATGAGATGTTTGTTTTATCATGGTAGTCTTGTGCATGCTTTTAATCCAAACACAAAATAAAGAAAAGGACTTATAGCATATTATAGGACATATTGTATAACAACTTTGAAAAAACATGTGTATCATGATGACCTAATAATTATCAAAAAATTTGAAGTAAATTTTATAGTGAAAGGAACTGTTTAGAGAAAACCAGCTAAAAAAAGGCTTAATGTTTTAGGAAGTGCAATATCTAATTTTTTTTAATCAAAGATCTTTTTTAAAAGGATGATGAGTATCAAAAATATTTTTGTAGGAACTTGGCTTTCTAGTCATGAAAAATTGATTGCCATTGTAATTTGTGGAAATTTTTTGGTTCAAGTATTTAATTTTACATTTGTGTCCTCAAGTTGTTTTCCCTTCTAAAAAACAAATTTTTCATGAGATATTACCTAAATTGGTGGCAAAAGTGAAACAAGTCTATGTTTTGCCAAAATTGGTAGATTGTATATAGATTTACAACAAGTTTTGACTTATGGATGTATGAAAGGGCACATGATATTTTTACTTTTGTGATTAACTTTTTAGGATCTAATTGGCAACCTAAACAAGACCATGATCATTGGGTTGTTTGAAGCAACATAGATTATTGGTGAAGCCTTGGCCACCAATCTGACAAGGATATTTACAAATTGACAAGTTGTCATTTACAATTAGAAAATTTTAAGAGATTGATATTTGTGAACAAAAATTGGCCAAATTATTGTAGAATTGATTGTAAACCACCTTCCAATTTGGTGGAGCTAATTGAAAAGGATTTAGATTTTGAGGAGGAATTAGAAGAGTTTGAAGGTTCTTTTAAACATGATGAACTTTTGGATATATAAAATGTTCACAAATTAATCTGATTTTCATTTTTTTTTTAAATCAAATTTTGAAATAACAGAATTTTTTATACTTGTTTTGTAAGAACTGCCTTTGAAAATCAGCTGGTATCAGCTGTTTGAGAACTAGCACTTTGAAACCCAGGGGAATTTTTTTTTTTCAATCTGTTGAAAGCCTTGCGATGCTGAAATAGTATCAAGTTTTTCATTTGTGGATGGATGGAATGTGAAAACCCTTAAAAAATGGATGACAGATAGAAGAAAATGCCAAACTATGAGACAGTTGGACATCATGAAGGGTTGTGGATGCCAAAAGTCCAGTTTTTGTTGTTCTTTTTCCGCAATTGGGTGTGTTTGATGTTTGCACTTCAATTAAGCAATGTTGGTATGTTGGTTTTGGTGATGGAATGGATTCACCGCTGCATTGTGTTGGCTCTAGGAGGGGTGTGTGGATTGCGAAGCAGAGCACTGGTTGGTGCAAGACATTTTGGTTGATGACTGCTGCTTTGGGATGGCAGACTATAAGTGAAGGAGTTCTAGTCTTCAGAAAGGGGCAGAAGAAAGCTAAGTGTTCAATCTTGATAGTTGGTAGAAAATAGGGATGTTTTGGTGATAGGGCATTTGTGTGAACAGAGGAGAAGAATGCCTCTGTGTTTATGTTTGCTTTGGTCTTGAAGTGATGCTTTTCACTGTACTGTAAACTTCAGGACAGGAGGATTAACTAATGTTAGGATTTAGGGACTAATCTAGGGGAAAGGATGACATTGACTACAGGTTTCATGAGGAGTCATGGGAAATTCTGAGGGAATTGTCAATCTTACTAGGTTTAGAAGAGAGTACCTACCATAGCGTGGGAGCTTGGGAGAAAAAGGGGTTTCAAGCACACCAGTGGGCGCTATGGGAAGATTTGTTTTTCTGGGTGATATCCTCTTGTCTTTCTTTCCAAGTTCTATTCTGCGGGGATCTCGTGGGAGTTGTGAAGGCAAGATAAAGTTTGTCTATGAACTACCACATGACTAGTTGGCTCTTGAGAGGAAGTCAGGAGTGTTCTGGTCCCCTGAAATTCTAGATTTATGTTTTAGACCACATAGAAGGTAGTAGAAGTTCCTGTGCAATAAGTAGTTTGGCTACATTGTCAGTTAGACAAACCAGCAACTCTGTTATTGGTAAGATCATTAGTGTAGGGATTTCTCATTTAGGTTATTCCCTCTTTTTGGCGACACCCTCCCCAGGTGTGTAGCAAAACAATTATAATAATTTTTTAAATCCAGGTTGGGCATCTGAAAATCTTCTGAAATCCGGACCCAACAAGTCTCTAAAAAACCTGAGACACACCCAACACTGTTCAAAACCACACCCAAAGAGCAGGACGTGAAAAATCAAATTGTGTTTTGTCCTGCACCCCTACAAACTGTGCAGTTGTATGCAGGACCCTGTACTTATACCCACAAATTTCTTAGGGGTGTTTAACATCCTCCACAACTATACAAGTCTTCTTCGTACAGATTCTTGTTCCCTTGTACATTTCCTTTTTCCAGGGTTCTTTTAAGTTCCAAATTGTTACAAGCAGGTATACTTCATGTTTGGGTGCCCCCTTTGTTTGGTTGTACAATGTCAGAACTTAGAGCATCCCCACTGGTGCGCAGTATGCGACCCTGCACATTAAAATCGGATGAAGAAAGGCAACATATGCCGGTTTGGCTCAGGAACATGGTTTTTCTCTTGCATATGTGCTCAATTTGCTGAGGTTGGTAAAAAGCACAGCAAAGCTGTGCACCTGCTAGAGAAGAGTGTAAAACTGGTGCTCCCTGTTTTTTGATTGGCGAGGTGGTTTGCTATTAGTAGTTCACACCTATTTGCAGTCCCTGAGAAAGAGTCTTATGGGCGGGGTTCCAATAAAGTAAATAACTAAACTTGGATCTGAGAAATATTTGTTCAGGGTAACATACTCAGCACCAGTGGGGATGCTCTTAGTACCCATAAGATCTTGAATATGAGGTTGTGTTAAGTATGTGGAACCAGATCTGGTTTCCAAACCAATTTGACTTTACATTTATTTCCCTCAAAATTCAAAACAAGAAGTTAAAAAATGTGAAGAACCAGGTCCTCACCAGTGTGAGGTGGGCATTTGATTTTTCTAATCGCCTGCCAGTTTCAGGTATTTCAAAAACTTCAAAGAACTGCCAGGTTTCATGAAAGGACCGACAAAGACCCAACAGTTTTAGGAGGATACTTGGTTTTTTTTCAAAAAATTTGAGAATCGTGGTTATATATAATAACCAGGTCTTTGATTCTTTGATAATTTTAATTATCAACTTTCAACTTTGATACCCGGAATGATACCCATGAGGGGTTTCGTGCAATTTTTAATACCCACCCCTCTCTGGTCCTGCCTGACCAGTGTTGGGCGATTTTCACTTTCTTCTAGAGTCACCAATTTTGGTTTTTTATGCTTTTATGTGAGAATTGGGTTGGTTCTTGACTTTAAAAAAAATTAGTGTTGGAGAGAATCAACCCAGTTCTCAATACTTTTAATTGTATACTGTAATCTGGTTCTCAAGGTACTCAGTTCTCACTCATTTTAGAACAGTCAGTTTTCAAAGCCGGTTCTCAATTTTTTTTTAAATCATAAAAAATAAGGAATTAAAAAATAAAATCTTACATACTGAAGTTTTTCATAAAGTGACACTCCTTTGACCCTGCTTGGGGCCTTTCTTTTATCCCCTAATCCTTTTTCAAGCTCTAAGCTCCATGTTGCAAAGTAATGGAATTTTTTTTAAATATGAGTATAAAATGATGAAACTTAGGTTTAATGCATGTGGTTCAAAAACCATTTATAGCTGCCATACAATCAACATTACCAGTGAACAATATTGATTAATTGAAGGCAATAAAAAAAACAGACATGATGAAATTTAGAATTTGAGTTCTTGTGGAACTCTATTTAAGTCCATTGTATTTTTTTCACTGGGTTTTTAAATTTTCATCCTCTATATGATTTTATGATTGTTCTTTCTTTATTTTATGAAAAGCTCTACTACCTATTGGGCTGAGAACTGCACCCGGGTTCAACCCATTTGGGAACCCAGGTCTCAAAAAAAAATTCAAAAATCATTGAGAACCGGTTCTTACTCTTGAGAGAACTTGAGAGTCAATTTTGAGCCTGGTTCTCCCCAAATGCAAATACATGGTGATTCTCAATCTGAGAATCAGACTGAAAACCGAGATGAAAACCAGGTCCTGCTGTGAGAACCTCCCAACACTGGTCCTGACTACTGATCTGGACCACCGGTTGCATCAAATTAAAAACTAGCTAAGACTGGAACAGAATGTAATTCTGTCAAGTTAAAAAAAAAGCTGGAATTGGAGGCAATTCTTCAACAGGTATTATTACCAGAGAACACTCCTTGGACCCAACATATCAGGTGGAGGCGAGATAGATTTCCCCATTCACTCTGTGTTTACAGAAAATATGCATATATATATCTATGTTATTAATTTTGAAGGAAATTTTTTTATGGTGTTCTTGAAATTGAAAGATTCATTGGGTTACATGTTCGTGTTTAAAGGACTACTCAGATTTCCCCCAATGAGTTTGAAACATTAGACCTGTTTCAGGGCTAGAGTGAACCCGCACTCACCTGCACACATGAAGGATGGATGGTAAGTGATCAGGAAATAGCTTTCGGTTGGATTCCAGTTCTGCAGCTAACCATGGTGATTACCTGAGTTGCTTTTTCTTACTATCTACCTACTAACAACCCACAAGCAGGTTGTTAGGAGGTAGGTAGTAAACACCTCACTTACCTGTGTATAGACTATAAACCATCTGCTTACCTAGTAGTCCCATTTTCTTATCTATCTACCTGTATATGAGACCTACTTCCAACAAAATTGTTACCAAGGCGAAACCAACTATTAACTCAGTTGAGGTTCATTCACAACTGAGTACCTAATAACTGGCATACAGTGGATGGTGTGCTTGTGGGTGCTACTAGTTCACTGTGGCCCAATTTCAGGGGAAAACAAAAATTCAAATTTATCAACAGATTAGCTCTACAATATAATTGATACTGGCCAGTTCCTTTTTATTTTGCAGAATATGGAGATCAGGGTAATTTGTTTTCAAATTTGTGAGGTAAGTGGACTGGCAATCATCCAGAAGAGGATAAGAAACTTTTTCAAAGTCCGTTACTAACTGGCTACATACAAAGAACTATGCTCTAAATATGGTGAGTTTCACTTTTCTTTTTCTTTTTTCCCCCTCAAAATGTGACTACTCTGAACCTTTTTTCCAAAATTGTTTTTGGACAGTTTGCACCCCCTTTCTTTGGTCACCAAGTGACAAAAACAACCCAAGTTACAAATCCGTTTATTTATGCCACTACCTGTAGATTAAATTATCTAGCAGCTGCAGCAGCCTTTTTTCTTTGAGTGAAATTTCACACAGTTGTGAAACTTTTTGTTCCAAATTCCACGATTTTCTGAAAACAAATCACCAAAATTAGAAGAATATTCAAGAAGATCTTTAAAATTTGCCAGATTTCTATACATGGTTCAAATAGGTAACCAAAAACATATACGGACATTTTTTTTTGATTTCATATTTTTATAATAGCCAAATTTGGCTAAATCAGCTCCTGGATGATCAACACATTGGCAACATCACAAAATTGAGGGGGATGAGGGGGAGGAAATTAACTGTTTAAACCTTTTAAGGGAGGGCTATTTTGATTGGTTCATCATGACAAATAGTTTTGGTAATTTGGATACTATCCTCAATGTAAAGGTTGCTACCAGTGTTGGGTGGGTATCCACTTTTGAACATACCAGCTGGTTCTGGTATTGGATGTTTTTCAAATATTACATACCAGTGTGGTAGTGGTATTGGATTTTTAAAAACTTTCGTACCAGGCTGATTTTTGGCTGGTATGAGGCACATATATACTTGGCGTTGAGACTGGTACAGCCGTGACAAGAAAGCCAATATTACCTCAGGTCCCTACCAGGCAGGCTGGTATCATCTCAGGTCCCTACTAGGCAGGTACTTGTACGAGGTTGATATTGTTGCTTCAGGTCATACCAGTCTTGTCAGTTCTTTGATACCAGGGCCAGTATTAGTCTCTATACCCATGCTCCAACCTGTTACCCTGCCAACACAATGAGTCCATACATACCAATTCGACAAGTTTTCAGGCAAATCTTAAGTGGCAGAAATTGGGAGCCAATTCCGTCATTTCCTACTCACCTATGCTAGTTTACAACCGACGTAACAACCTGTATCCTAGGAATCATCCATTCTATAGTGCATTCTCTAGCACATACAAATGCAGTCTAATCAATTACCTATCTGCTTTAGTTGTCCTACTAAAGAAGTGGAGAGAGCTCTTGCAGCACAAAGACAATGCTCACTAGTGGTTGCGATTCAGTACATATGGGACCACCAGATGGAACTTGTGGAACTACATCACTTTAGTAATTCAATTTCCTTCACCTAAAAATTCTGTACCAACAACCCAAACATTTTGGATTACTTACTTAGCAACTCTCTTTTTTTTAATGCCTATACCATTTTTGAAAGAACAAATTCATCTTCTTGAAAATACATATATGTAAACAGATACTAACATGTTTGAGAACCTCTTTCAATAGGCCTCCATACAATAAATTACAACATATTTAGAGCATCCTCACCCATAAGATTGAAAGTAGGACTATAAAAGGGGGGAGATCAGTAATAGCAAAGCAAGTGGATCGATCAAATCATTTGGTCAATCAAAAAAATAGGACATTGTGCCCTGAGGACCAATCAAGCAAACTAGCCAATCCGAAATAAGATCCAGACTATGCAATGATTTTACTAGCTAGCACATCTTGTGCAAATATGCTCCACCCAGACCATTTTTAAAACCAAACTGGCAAGTTTTTATTGTTTTACATTCAAAACATGCTCATATAATGAATGCATCGGTAAGGATGCTCCAAGACACATTTTCATTGCATGGTTACAATAATAGTAGTTATTTCAATTCCTCCTTCTGATTGTGTTAATAATGGGTTCCTTTTCAAAATTCTGAACAATTTGCTTCCATTTAAAGACCAATCAGTCTGAAAAAGGAAGCTATTGGGAAGCTACATACATGCTACCCATTAACATTATAACTTCGATGTTAGTCAGCACAACAGTCAACTTGCAGTTGGTGTCTCATCACATGAAGTGGTGAAATCATCACATAGTTTGTCCATTCTCTGCAAGGATACTTTTGTTATGCCCCCAGTTTGAATGTTCATTGGCTCTGCAAGTAGTGGAGACTGGATGTAGTTTTCATTTTTGGTTGAGGGAATGTTCATCAGGTGCTACTGTGAAGTAGGAGATCATTCCTTGTGAACTTCATGGAACACTTTGCATATATTCTCACTATTGCTGGTTTGAACTTGCCAACGCAATAGAGCCATTATGTGATGAGCCAGATGTTGGATCTCCCAGTTGAAAAATTAGACAGTTGCACTCTTAAGGATATTTTGATATTCATGTTGTTTATTTTTTTGGGGGGTGAATTTTATCATTTTTTCTAGCTGAAAATATGATTTCAACATATACAAGGAAGTTTTGTGGAAAAAAAGGCCATAATTGATTAGGAACCATTGTGAATTTTACTGGAACACATTGGGAACACCAAAATCTCCATTCCCCACATCCCCATCCTTGCTACTCCCCAAAAAATTAAGTAGTAGGGGTGACATTGACACGGTTTGTAAAATAACAACCCAATTTTTTTATTATCCACACAGCAGTCCACGTTAGAAACATCCCTTGCTGTACATTGAACCCAAAACAATTCATCATGACCTTAATAAACTTGAATGTCGTAAGTAGGATTGATTTTTCGTCATTTGCCAATCAACTTGCCGTCATAAATCCCACAATTCTGGGTATTTCATAACCTACATGGCAACAATTTCAATCCATTTCCATTCTAGTTATCTAAATAATTTGGGCTCTGTGTTGCAACTTGCTACATATTGTCAGTGACGATAAACTTTTTTTTTCTTATGTTTTCATATGGTCTTTCATAATTTATCATTATTTATGTCAATGTCAAATTTAATTTAAATTAATATACATTTCATGAACATGAAAAGACAGTGTTCATTTGTTTCTTCATATTCACATTGGTGAGTAAGGAAAAAAAGTGAGGTAGTTACAAGATGGAGGTAATTATTAAGAGAAAAATAAAATAATTTAGCTTAGAAATGAGATAATTGTTTCTGAGATTATCTTTGGAAATGTTCAGGGATGACAATACAACAGAAATTATCTTTGGTATTGTCCAAAGACGACCCTCCAATAGATTCCCAAAAACCAACCATATACCAGTTCCTCAAAACAAAACTGGCACTGGAATTATTAGTGCCAGTTAGCCAGTTTCTACTATTGGTAATGATTCATGGTGCCAATTCTTGACAAACCCCAAGTCCCTGGTTTTTTTCAACACATGGTGATCCAGCTATGAACTGGCTTATAACTTGCACTAAATTATGATGAAATCAAATAGCCTCAGAACCCTGGTGTGAAGTTTGAACGTGTGAACTCACTACCTATTAGTCTTTTGAATGATTTGCTTGCAACAGTGGCAAACACAATGGAAATGCCCTAATTAAGGTCACCATGTCAAAGGGCAAGGTGGTTGTTACAATATTTTGATTTTAAATATCCATCAAAAGACATTATTGGTACAACAAGAAATGAATAACATATAGGTCTGAATCAACTCTTTTTTTTCTGGTGATTTGTCGCTAGTTCTCAACAAGGAAAAAGGGGTTGCCAAAGGCCCTTTAGGATTTAGTAACTTATCTTTCCTTTGGTCACCCATAAACTCCCCTAACCCCACACGTGGTAGCCAGATCTTCCCCCTAGCTAGAAGCTCTATCACCCTTAGCTGCCAAAAGCACAAAGCTACAAGTGTTGCATTGCCATATGCTGAGAAAGGAGAGATCCATTTTCACAAACAACAGGCTACGAGCATAAGAGATTCACCTCCATCACAATCTTGTTGGTCCCTGGATTCGCCATATATCAATGATGCATTGTGTAAGTTTGCCCAAAGAACTAGTCTCTTTCTTTCATTTTCACCTACATTGTATTCCTTTCATAAAAATGTGTTGTGTATTCAGGCTTTCAAGGTTTTTTATAGTATGTGTTCTTTTGATGACAAGCTTTAATGATAACTTAGGGTAAGCCTTACTAAAGAATCAAGGACCAATGTACATTACAATTAAGCTTGAAATGCAACTTGTAAACTTTATGTCTGTTCAATATTGCATTCTTTTATATGAATTTTTTTCTTAATGATTTGATTATTTTTGAAAGTAGCTCTCGGCAAATTGTGATGGTCTTGTAGTGCGCAAGTTGTTAAGCTTTAATGTTAAATGCAAGTTATGAGTAATTGGGTACAACTTACTTTAGCTACTACCTAGATTGATCCAATTTGCTACTTGAGTTGTTTAGGTTGCAAATCTAGATGGTACGAATTGTCAAGCACGATATTATGTAAAGCATTATTTGATGTTCCTCAATCTACAAGCTACAAGTTATATTTTTCCAAGTCTCCACATCAATGGTTGTTCTTCTCCTAAGTTTTTTGTGTGTTATTTGTCTCCTAGAGTTCAATCAATCTTACTTGTTATAAAGATGCCTTCATTACAACAACCCAATTTCAAGTTTAGGCTTTTTGTATATGGTTGGGTTTTAACATTTTAATTCCTAGCACTAGTCCATCTTTGTGCACTTTGACTCCAAGGTTTTGCACTTTTCCAACCATTGATCCATCTTTGCATGGTAATTCCAATGCAAATCAACCACCTATCAAAAAACCTATGACAAGTCCTACGACAAGTCTAGAGTTTTCCAAGATATTTGAATGACATGATTCCGTTGAGTTCAATTTATTTTTAGATTAAAGGATTTGGGTCTTGGTCTTTTAAGGTGGACCAAAAATGGTCAGGTATTTTTGGGATTTTGGTATACAATTCATTTAGATTTGCCCAAATTCCACCCAACAAGTTTCATATCTAAATGTTTCAAAATGGCCACAATAGTCATCAAACCAATGAAAAATTTGATATCAACAAAATCTTTTTGACACATGCCAAACATTAAAAACATATGGCATTTCCTTTTAATCATCGTATTTTTTTGTTGTATTTATGGGAATTTTCATTTTTAGGTCTATGTTGATATTTATTATAATTTGAATACAGTTAATAATAACATATAAAATAATAATATCAAAGTTATATTTTACATCATTTTTTCATCTATTCAAATTGTCATATTCCCATACCCAATTGTCAAAATCCAATAATTGATATCAATATGTTTGAAGGTTTTACATTAAATTTGATAATGGACATGCATTGATAGAACTTTGGGGTACCTTTAAAGGAAAAAGACTTTTTTAATGTTTAAAGTGAGGCACATTGTCATCTATTTTACAAGTGAATGAAAGAGAAATTGTTATCACCTAAGTTGGATACCCTCTAAACATATGTTGGTTGTTATAAAATAGGTGTTGCCACAACTAGTGTTATTATTGGAGAATGGTTTGAGCATAAGGATGCAACTCATAACAAAAATGAGAGGATTCATATGGGTAGAGGCAATGAATTAGTCCTTAATTTGGTTCAAGTTGAAGTTCATAGAAATTCCAAAAAAATAAATTTAATTTTCAAGCATTTTTCATTTGTTAAACCATGGTCAACCAATGAACAAAAATGAAGTTCTTAGAAATCTATATCTTTTGTCAAATGTGAACACCAACTCAAAAAACATTAAACTAACAATAGTGGGTGGGGAATGGAAGAAAGCCAAAATAATTGTTGTGCAAAAATGTGTTTTCTTTGCTTTGAATGTAAATGAAATGACAATGATTAACAACCAAAAAATGGATAAGCACACATGTTTATATGATGAAAAATTGGTTCTGCACTCGACTTTTATTGACATTTCAATGAATTGAAATGGGTGCAACAATTGAAAACATTATGGTTATTATTTTGCAAAATTCAGTCAAGTTCAAAGGTTTAATTGAAGAGGAATTCATCTTTTGATGGGTATGTTTACGGTGTGATGGTGATTCTATGTTCCAAGGCCATCATATAAGCATTATTTTGTTCAAGCAAAAGATAATACAATTTTTTATTTCATAAGTTTACATTGCATGAGACAAAAAATTAACCCAGTCATTATTGTTTTGTCAAAGTTGTCTCCAATATTGTGCATTGAGACAATGTTTCAAGCATTATACATATGTTTTGCTCACAACCCCAAAAAATGCCTAAAGTTATTTGAGGTTGTAGAAACACTTCCCACTATGCTTCCTACTAGGCTCATTACTAAAGGTCAAAAGTTGTTTAGGAACATAAAAACACATTGGATTAGCATGTTAAGCCCTAAGCAACATGATATGTTAAAATACAAGTCTCTCATTGTGAAAATGAATTTCAATTCAACAAAAAACAAGGATGTTCAAAGCAACCTAATTTTGTTTACTAACCTTGAACTTTCTCTTGGTTTGTCTTGCCTTTTACCCATGTTGAAGGTGGAGCATATGTTGATCAAGTTTGTGTAATGTCAAGATGTGTTCATTATTAAATTTGTGGATGTTGTCAAATTTGTAAAAGCTAAATTATTCAAGTTGTACATTAATCCATATTTTTAAAGATTTAGCTTTTGATGTTTTCAATTCCTTAATCAATTATTTCAATGAGTAATTGCCTTTAAGGTGTTAATCTAATTTTGCACATCTACAAGAGATTCTTGGTAAGAATATTAATGAACGGAATTACAACATGCACACAAGGTTTGTTAATGGATTTTTTTATCGAGTTCACTAAAATGATTCAATTACAGGGCGAAAATCCTTTAAGGTGTACCACACAAGACAAAAAGGGGCTAGTCCTTTCTATAGTCCTTTTTTACCCTATGTCTTGATCCCCATAGAAAATAATGAATAAAAAGTCGTCAAATATTTCAAAAGGACTATATTTTAAACCATTACAATTTTAGACTTCATCATAATCAACCATAAATGTGCTTTTACATGGTTAAAAAAGACTAAGTAAAAAAGATAAAAAAAAAGGTGACGTTGTGACAAGATTTTGGTACACCTAAAAAATTTACACCTTACAATGACATCTGAGATCAAACTTGCATGCATAGAAATAACCCAAAGTTTGATTTTATAATTACAATGAATTTTTTTAAATTATGAGTTCATGCATGTGATTGAATGGCTTATCTTGATATTGGTTCAACAAAGAAAATTTTCATTTTACATTTTTGGCTAACCATGATTCATATATGCAAAAGCCAATAGTGGTTGAATGTTTTGGTAAGAACCCAATTTCTAGGTTACAAATGAAAATCAACAACTCCCCCATTTTGGCATATTGCAAGTTGAATGAATATGATAAACTTTTTGAGATAATTTTAGTTTAGGGTGTTGGGTTTTATGGAAGATGAAAAAACATTCAACAATTTGATCTTCATGAAAAACAAATTATGAAATTGTTTGACAACACATCTTGATGTTTGTGTTCACATGTTTAACCATATTTTTTTTTACCTATTTTCTTTTCCACACCAAAATATTATTTCACATTGGAAAGAGGAAAAGGTGAAGCATCAAGTAGATTGGTAGAACTTTAATGTCTTAGGGTAGATCTCTTTAACACAAAATCAATGCTAGTTTTGAAATGGAACAAAGTTGCAACTTGCTTGACATTTGAACTTTGAAGTACTTTGCTAAAAAAATAATTGCCATTAGCCAAAAAAGTTTTTCTTTTTTTTTCTTTTTGTGGTTATCAATAGGCATGTAAACAATTTGTTTTTCATTCTTGATGTTGGGCAAGAAAACAAGATGTGGGTGTTTTTTTAGGTGTTGGGTTGGATACTTTAAAGTTGGAGTGTTTGCTATGTCCTTTTTTTAATGTGTGGGCATTATAGATTTTCCTTTCTGTGTGGGCAAGCCTTTTATAATCGAGGTTCAACTCCCCAAGGATTACTTTTGATGAAGTTTCGAATAGTTTACCTTAAGCAATCCAAATGTATGGGAAATTTGGGTCTATTGATGTTCTTAGCTAATTGTGTGTTGCCCAAACAAAGATATATAAAGCATGTTGATAGCCAAAATGTTTATGTTCAAAATTTGTTGATCACCAAAGACATATATTAAAAATATTCCAATTAAGTGGCCAAATGGCCATTTCCCTTATGGAGACTCTAGCAAGAAACTAATCTCAAAAAAATAATTGGATGCCTAAAATTGCACCTTAGGAAATTTTTATATCATAAACTTTGCTTTGCCATTTACATGGCAGTAACATTTCTTGCTTCCACAAATTTTGGGGGAAAAAAAACCTAGTATGAATACCTAATTTTTTTCAAAATTTGAATATCCACAAAAAACATAATCCCAAGGGACATCATGTCCACATTTAAATAGCCGCACTTGGGAGGAATCTAGAGATAGGTTTCAGTTTGAACAATGCATATGGTAGCGGATGTTGGATTGTATCTTAGAAATTTGGGCCATGGAGATGACAAACCCTTCCATGGAGGCTAGGTGTGGTGAATGGCTTGGGATTTTTGAGGATATGTCATAGGATCCAAATGGGGTCTTTTGCACAACTAGGGAATTTATACCAACTATGGCTGGTGTTTTACATCAAGAAATGGAGGTGTGTAACGACATATAGGTTTACAAAGTGAGAGAGCATTCTAAGTTACTTTAGCCCATGGCTAGGGGTTTGCTATTTTATGGTACCTTGAAAAGGGTTAAGGTATGCATCAAAGTTGCAACAAATGGCAGTTTGTTTAGATTTGTTTTGGTGCCATTGAGGACTTTGGTTTTGATTTTGGTTTATGGAATTGGAAGGGGCAAAAGGAGTTAATGAATTATAATGCTAGGGAGGGCAAAAAGTTGTTCAACTCAAGGGATCTCTCAAGAAATGTATCTAAAAAATGGAGCCAAATCTTCTCACCAGACTTCAAACTAAAATGGCAAGATGTTTAGGTCAAGAGAAGGAGCAAAATGGGGGCAAGTTTTCATTGGTCTTTGTGGCACAAGGCCCTTACTGTAAATACTTGGAGGGAAAAAATAAATCACAACATCCAAATGACTGTTCCTCTTATGAATATGGAACCTTTGAAACCATCATGCATAAGTTTTGGCAATGTCTTTGAGCTAGGACAACATGGGAACAAGCCTTCTCATTTTTTTTATAGTCTCAAGTCTTTCATAGACACTAGCTCAGCTTGGAGGCCCCTCAATCTTGAACAATGTATATATAATAAAAAAATTGCCTAGCAAATTTTAAAAATTTAACCTTTTTTGGTCCTTAATTATAAGTGTTACCCTTTAGTCAATTTGGTTAGGAAGGAAGAATTTAAGTTTCAATGGTGCTAGGTGGCATGATAACAAACTTAAAAAAGTGATGTGGGATGTTATTTTAGATTATGGTAGATTGGAGTGGCAACATACACTTTAAAAGATTAAAAAGAAATCGATAGATGAAGCTAGCTTGTTGGAGGCTTTTGATAATGTGTGGGGTCCACAATTCACAACATGTCATTTGCGTTAGGGATGGGTGTAAAGTCAAGTGGTGCTATGAACCAACTTCAGTAACTTAACACTCACCAGTGCACCATCCAAAAAATTACATATTGACATTTCATGGATGGGATGAAACTATCTTCTAGGGGTCAGTTGTTTGGTCAGCTAAACAAA
>Ga0209208_10003312_pt1 | contig 23121 bp, 21 predicted proteins | sample S1TSphfallax_3_FD_187694 | JGI IMG/M metagenome (GOLD analysis project Ga0209208, IMG submission 187694) | Host-associated microbial communities from peat moss isolated from Minnesota, USA - S1T2_Fd - Sphagnum fallax MG (SPAdes) (version 2) | ecosystem: Host-associated > Plants > Peat moss >...
CTCTCTCAGAAGTTGTCCTTTCACTTATGGTTTGCACAACAACAACATATCAGTCTCCTGCAAGTTCCACACATCTTTGAGCTTTTCGAGAACAAGTTGGAGCCCGGAATTGATTGCCTTTACTGGTATGGATTCTGTACTTTCTGTGTTGATGTTGTTTTCTGTAGAAGAAGAAGAAGAAGAAGAAGAGCATAAAATAATTTACGCCATGGTCTGCTAATCAAGAGAGAGTGAGTGTCGAATTAGAACCCCGTGTTGAGTTGGACCTAAAATTACTTGGAAAGGGTTGCCATGAATTGTCTAGATTCTTATGGAAAATATTGGCATGAATGCTCTAAGATTCCAAGGGAAAGGTTGCCATGAATTCTCTAAGATTCTGTGGAAATGATCTAGGTTTGTTGTTGTTGCTTGTTTTTTTTGGGAGGATTGTGCAGAGGATGTAAGGTGAGGTGTGGGATGGGGTTGGCACAGAAGTGGATGTGAGCTCAAAAACACAGAGGAGGAGGCAAATTTTGAAGGCAGTGAATGGATTCATCAGCAGTGGAAGGGAGAGAAACCATGACAACGAGTTTCTCGACCCAGACCACAAACTAAAGGTGAATAGTAGTAGCAACATGCATGATTTTGCTGAAGATGGAAGGGATCATGATGCAAGGAGTGGTGGTGGTTGTGGTGGAAGCTTTGAGGGCTTGGGTATGCCTTTACGGCCTCAAATGCATACCCAGGAGGAGAGATGGTGGCATTTGCCAGATTCGATCCAGGATGTGCTGCCACTTCCTAAAAGATTTGAATTTCATCTCGAGGTTCTTTCCCATGTTTCTAGCTGGATTGTGTTTCTCACAAAATTTGCACTCAGGAATTCTGTTCTTGTTTTTGCCCCTCTGTTATCTTGCTGAATTGTTATACAGTTCATAAATCTTTCAATGGAATAATAATGAAATGATTTCAGTGAACTTCATCATGATTGCTTAGGTTTCTTGATTCAACAGGGAGCAGCAAGCATGCCTTTGGAATCAAACAAGATATTGCACATGCTCATACAACAGAGTTACAAGCTTTAACACTAAAGAAAGAAGCTTACACAGGGATGGCATGAAATGACAGATGCTATCTGAAAAGTTGGGGTGCCGGCTTTGTTCCCGAGAGCTTCTCCTACGAATACTGGTCTGCATCAACATGCTACCCTTTAGTTCTCCTTGGATTGTCAGTCAAAGTGATATTCCTGTCACTGTTTCAAACGTATTTTGTGGAACATTCAGTTTATGAAGAGTGGTTGTGTCTGCTTGTGACTATTCTCTAGTTTGGGGCAGGTCCACAAGAGCTACTATATCTCCAAGATGCCTGCTTCCATAAGGGATAGGAAGGTCATCAAGCCTCTTTCATATTTTGGGTTCAGTGAAATAAAACAACAGGCCAATGAAATGGAGCCCAACAATTTGTTGACTTTTGCTGATGCACATGGAGAGGTAGAAATGCTCAGCTCTAAAGTGCCTATTGAAACTCAGGGATAGACAACTTCTCTATCTATGCTAACAATGACATGTTGCCTAAACCCTAAACCCTAAACCCTTCAAGTGGACTTCTGTGTTTCCTCTTTTGACTCACTCTTTGTTTCTTTCTACATGGCAAAAGATGACATTGAGGAAGTAAGTGACATATTGCATTATGCAGGCTAGATCACAGCTTGCACTGATTGGAGACACAGTGCTCAACCTTGCTACCTCCCTCCATCTCATCCGTCAGCACCCATTTCTGTCTACTGTAAGCAACATCTTAACACCTCACCCAATAAAATGTAGGCCTTATGGCAAAAACCAGAGCTGCAGAAACTGTTTCCACCTTTGCAAAGTAGGACAAAAGATATGTACAGAATTGAAGTGTGCAACTCATTAGATGATAAGAAGTGCTGATGTAGAGATTTGGTTTGCAGGGCATAATCACAGAAAGGAGATCTCAATTGGTAAACTTTGGTCTTGCCCCATCTTGTGCCTATAATCCTTATGTCATTTCCATTCTCCTTGTATGCATCTTTGCTGTCTTTTGCTCTGGCAAACATTCCCTTCTCTGTTCAGGGCTATGTTAGAGGTTTAAGGTTTGGGGCTTGTGTTAGAGCAACGGGGAAGCCTTGAATGCATAAACATATGTGAGAAGATGGGTGGTTGATGTTTTGACTAAAGAATGGTGAAGTATTGCAGGTTTGCAACCACAATCTAGCTCAGGTCTGGTCCTCATTATTGGGTCTTGGAGAGATGGTGTTGTGTGAGCCTCTGCTGTGGACATCTCCAAAATTGATGTCGAATTCATTCAAAGATCAGGTGTGTGTGGGAGACTGGTTTTCAAGTTTCAAGCACTTCCAGCTCCTTGCAAAAGAAATTCTCCTCGCACTGAAATTGTAAAGCAAACTTTTCAACCCGTATACTACTATTACTACTACTGACAGGCAGTTGTGGTTGGTTTCAGACAAAAGCTTTTGCAGACACACTTGAAGCGTACATAGGTGGCATATATATTGAGAAGGTAATGGATGAAGATTTTCTCTGTCATTTCTCCAAACTTTCTATTTCAGAACTCTAGTTGGAAGCAGAGCTCATTGGATTTTTTTTGTGTGCCACAGGGTCCAGATAGTGCAATGTGGTGTGTGGAATCCAGGCTACTTCCGCTCCTGCTTTTGGCTGATCCCATTAGAAACCCAGTGGCTGCTTTGAAAGAGCAAAGTGAACTGACCTTCCAAGTCAAACCAGAATACAAGTGAGGGACCCCATTTTAGTTTCTTTGCTATCTCAGACTCTATTTCTGCAACCCTAAACCAATCAAGGTTCATTCTCCTATAAGACTCGCAAAAAGTTCAAGACACTTTGCTTTCTTTATGAAGCTCTTGCAGTTATTGTGATGGAGCTATAGTACTAAGTTCCTGGATTTATTGGCAGATTGATAGGAGTTGACAACAAACATACTGCACTTGAAGCTTACAGGATAAGAGTTTATGTGAAGGGCATTCGCATGGCAACGGGTATTGGGAAGTCACAGAAACTGGCAAAACGCGATGCTGCTGAGAAAGCTCTGACAAAGTGGATAGACCTTTTTGGAGCAGCATGAGGAGGGCTTAAATTGTCAAAATCTGTGGATCTCTTCCCTCTTTTAGTGTTTAACACCAGTGCATGCATGTCTGATGCTTCACAATATCTCACACTGCACTTCAGCATCTGGAAACATACAACTAGGATGTGATCAGAATCCTGGTCTGCTTTTCCAAACTTGAAAAATCATTTGCTTCTTGTTCGTCAACTGTAGTTGGAAATTAATACATTTTCCATATCAAAGTTGATTGATCTGGAACCTCAAATATCATAATTGGCTGTCAAAGAACTAATGCACACATTGGGTGGAGGTAAAGCTCCACCAACTGAAGTTGGAGGCACCACATTCTGTTTGTCCAACAGCTGAATGTCTCTGCATATTCTCTCACAAATTTTTTAACAACATGGGCCTACTGAATTTCAGTGTGCTCTTGGGTGATGTGCTTCAAGCTTCTGATAGGTAATGGAACATGGATATCTCTGCCTCTACTACTGAATCCTTTCAATTTGGTAATAGTTCATGTGCAAAATAAAGGCATCAAGACACGTGGTGCTTTGAGATTTTAGATATCAAAGTACCCATCTGAGAATTGCAGAGAAAAATGCCACCAATTTGAAGTTTTGCAGTTTAAAACTTCAAACTCATCCCACTGCAAAAACTTGAAATTGGTGGTGATTTCTCTTCAATCTCATTGAATATTCTTCAGGTGGCAGTGCCGGTTTGCAAGTTTTGTGGAATTTAAGAACCTACAAGATTTTTTGTCTTGCAAGTTTTGTGGAATTGAAGAGAGAAGTTTCTGTCTTGAATTCCACAAAATTGAGAACCTACAAGCTTTTTTGGTGCAATTTTTGGTTGAATATTTTCACAGATAATGTAGGCACATCTGTATGTACACTTGGAGGGGGAGCTGAGTTGATGATGGGAGCTGATGTTGAAGTCAGTTGTGGGTGTGTTTTGTATAGGGGAAGGAAGGTGTTGCTAGTGGTGCCTTCCACCTTGTAACAAGGGTGGAGCCCGAGGTACAGTGTGGAAGGCATTGACGGCCTCCTAGATACACTTACACAAACTTTTCTTGCACGACAACAATGATGGTCAAGATGACTCAGATTAGCTTACGCGAAATTTCTCACCTGAAACCTCTTACTTGAAGTTGGTGAGGGAATTGTGTCTTGTAAGGTCCATTGAAAATACGTTATGCATGTCCATTGAGATCATTATGTATTTTTAGTTGTAAAATTTTTAGTTGTCTACCTTGAAAGGATTGTTGTCCCTTTTTCTTCCCAAAAAAAAAACATTAACATTAAGTCATGCAGCCAATTTCTTAACAATAGAACATCAAACGCGTAACTGGGAATGAAAATTTTACACAATTTCTTAACAATAGAACATCAAACACGTAACTGGGAATGAAAATTTTACACAATTTCTTAACAATAGAACATCAAACGCGTAACTGGGAATGAAAATTTTACACAATTTCTTAACAATAGAACATCAAACGCGTAACTGGGATGAAAATTTTACACAACGAAGTAGCTGGGACCCAAACTAGTTTTTCCACCAAATTTGGTGATAAACTGAGTTTCATGGTGTCTTTCCTTTTTCTTTCTTGAGCACCTCCACTGCTGCTACATATATTTTCACTGCTCCAAACTGTACACTACTATAATTACCTACCTTCGAACTGTGTGTGAAATGAATGCTAAGTTTAGACATTTCATGCTGAGATTGAATAAAATTAAAATTTCCTTGCTTTGTGGATACAACTCAAAGAGAGGATAGGGGGTGAAAGGCAGGGTGAAGATAGGGTGACTTTACGGATAACTCTATTGTATCGGTTTTATTTATGTAAGAAGAACTGGCAAAGAATTGGAGGTCGAAGGTCGGTTCTTTGATGGTGGGTCAAAAGTGGAAACCAGTGTCTCGTCTGATTTTATTTTTAAAAATTGGGAGAACCTCCAATTTTGGTCCAACAAATGTTTAGAAATTTGATGGACTAATTCTCAATCTGGTTCTTCACATTTCTAGACTCCCAATTCTAAGGTCTTCCAAAAAAATAAAAAAATATTTTTAAAAGTAGGTCCAAACTCCAAACCCGATACAATTATACTTACCTATGTATAATTAAAAATTGAATATTTTTTAGTTACTGACACAATACAACCAATAAAAGGTCACCACATGTCTCAAATATATGCCTAAACGAAACCCTTGCCCAAAAATAAATAAATAAATAATAATAAATTTCATATTTGAAACCTTCAAAATTATTATTGAAAATTTTCAGTCTTGAAACATTTTCACAAATTAACATGATGTCTAGCCTCACACAAAAAACAACAAAAAAAAACCCAAACAAACAAAAACAAACAAAGATTTGGAGTTTGGAGGTGGGATCTAGTTGTAGCGGGAAGGCGAGTTCGGGGGTCCTATATAAGGAGCCCTAAAAGAGGAAACTACAATAGGTATATCTATTTTGGGATTGTTCAAAGCTTGTATGAATTTTTTCTAATTTTTCTTGTGATGGGCCAATCAAGGATAAATTTGAACTTTGGGGTCCCCCCCCCCCAAACTATTTAAAATAATAATAATAAATAATAATAATAAATTAACAAATAAAAACAAAAAAAGAAAACCTGAAAGAAAAAGATACATAGTGAAGCACCGACTTCCCATCTAAGCTCTCGAGTGTCAAAATCCGACGGTCTAGAACACGGCACGTATATCTAGGGTGGCAAGAAAGGCGGTAGGCAGTATACAGCCCGTCCCCGACCCCCCCCGAGTGGCGTTTGGTGTGTCGTAGGCTTCAAGGTGGTGGCTATGGCGTGCCTAGAGAAGAAGAACACGACGCAGAAGTGCAAACCCTGGCGGCTATGGCGTCATCGCAAAACCCAGTGTCCCTTCCCGCCCATCCCTTCGAGCGCCATCGCCTTTTCCAGCTTTGTTTTTGTACGTGACAGGAGAGAGAGAGAGAGAGAGAGAGAGAGAGGGAGGGAAAATAAAAGGAACAAACCTGTTGCGGAAGACGAAGGACGATCCGGACGCAGCGAAAAAAAAGGCTCGGAATCTATTCGATCGGTAGCCGGAAGGTATGCACTTACGAACAAACAAACGCTCCGTCGATCTCTCGATAGCTGTTTCTCTTCTTTCTGCCTTCCTCTCTGTCTGTGCCGCTACAATGTCTCCTTGCCCCCGCTCCCCCTCTTCCTCTCCCACCTGATTTTGATTTCGAATCGCACACAAATAGCAACGAGGGCGCGACCGAGCGTGTCTGGAAGAAGAACTTTGGCAGCGGATTGCACAAACTTATTCTGTTTTTGTTTTCCCAGCTGTGCATTATCTTGTGTCGAGTTCCCGCCGTAGAAAGGAACGCTGGCTTTGAAATGATGCGTTTTGTGGAGGTTTATTGATGCTGCAAGGGGAAAGAAAGAAAGATCGAAAGATTTTTTAAGTACTTGCTTTCAAGGTTTCTTGTTCCCGGCGTGGTCGAAGAGACTTCAGAGCTACGTGTTTTTTGTTTCGCGGTGGCGTGTTGACGGATCGTTGCTGGCTAATAGTATATTCTCTTCGAATTAAGAAACTGTTTGTTTATAAAGCAAGGTGTATCTTGAGAAAATTTCAAACCGAACACACCAGACGTTTGGAGCAGGCTGTTTTCCAAGGTCTGGTGCCAGATCCAGTATTCTAGATCCTGAATTCGCAGAAGAATTCATACATGGGAAGATGGTGACAAAACTATGTCCTTTTTCAGTTCTCTACTGAAGTTCTGTGGAGTCTCTCTCGTGCTTGACTGAGAGCTGCTGTTCTCTTTGCTGGACTTTGCTTGACTTTTCTTTCTCTTGGTAATCTGTTGCTCATTTACTAATGCCTGAATGTGTGTATGCATGTATGTTTGAAGAGCTTTGAATTGCTTTTTTTTTTGTATTCTGGTTGTATAGCTCTTTTAGATTGAAGTCTTTTATTGCCATGCTCTCTATCTACAGTGAGGAATAACTGGGTTTACACATGTAGGGGGGTTTGCAAATCAAAAGTGCTGAATGCTGTTCCAGTCTTTGTCTTGTTGATGTGTGAACGTTTTGTTGTTACCACTCATACTTGCTCAGATTCTCTGAAGAGATGTTGCAATGGTAACAAAATCAAATCTTGAGTGATAATACATGCTTGCCTCCTTTTTCATCAGTTCTTGGGTGTTGTTATTGGATCAGTTGTATGTCTGGTTGCCAAGCTTCTCAATTTTGTTTACTAAGTTGTGATGTAAGTTCTTGTAGGATGTGGCCTGAACATCTCTTCGGTTGCTTCTGAATAGCTCAACTCATCCGAGGTCAGATCTGTTTGTTGAATCCAGTATTGCATTATGTGCAAACAGTCAGATTGACATATTGTGGATTGAGCTTCCCAGTAAGATTAGCCACCATGTACAGTACCTGAGCATGCCATTATGACTGCTGTCAAATGTACAACACAGCTGTAATTAGAGTACCAAAGCATGCTGTATTAGGGTAATACTAACCTCTTAATGTGTGAACCTTGACTAAAGTCACTAACTGGAGTTGTCTTTCTTTTGGGTTGATGAAGCTTTTTTTTTTTTTTGCAGGATACAAGGATAAATGCACAAGAACTTTTCCACAGAAGAGTCTTCTGATGTTCAGCTGAATGAACTTTCTGTATTCTTGAAGAACTTGTCCATCCACTGATCCTTTACAATTCAGTTTTTCAAGATGAGTTGTCAGGGGTTCCTGCAATGCATTCTGAAGCTGCTTAACTTTCTGGTTGCTATGGTCGGAGCATATATGGTACTGTACTCACTCTGGATGCTCAAGGAATGGAAGTTTGATACAGTGTCCACCTCAGATTCTGCCATCACAACTGTGTTGTCAGATGGTCTACCCCTTCTTGGAGAGGGAAACTTGAATACCCTTGGGAATGTGGGCTACCAAGAACTTGGAAGACCATTCATATCGATTGGGAAGCAGAGCCTTCTTACCCTTCCTGATCTCCCCGCACCATGGTATGTGGGATGGCACGATTTGTCAGTGGTTTTTTAATCCTGTGCTTCAGCTTGCTCACAGAAGGAAATTTTGTTCAGAAGTAGTATTTTGTGAAATTATGGGCTTGCAGTAGTCAGATATGTGAAGAATTATCATTGAAGGCTGGTAGAGTTTTGCATATCCTGACTGACGTTCTTGATGAATGCAGGTTTATCTATGCATTCTTGGGTTCAGGGATCATCACATGCTTTGTTGCTTTAATAGGCCATATTGCAGCAGAGACCAGTCATGGCTTCTGCCTCTCTTGTGTATCCTGCCTTGGTTGCCCTGCTGCTGTTTTCTTTGAACTGGTTTTGTGTAGGGATTGTGTTACAGAATTATATTTTAAACAAGCAGGTATGTGAGGTGCATGACTTTGTGCTCCTTGGAGTTTAGAAGAGAAACTCTATACTTCATTCCAAGCCTGGAATATGCAGTAACCTTGTGTGGAAAATATCAATGATTCCTAATGATAGATGAACACTGGACACCTATTTTCCTTGAGTGAAGAATGGCTTGTGGTTGGTTGCATGCTATCCCATGAAATGCTACGATGACACGTGTATGATGTCCCAATGATGATCAGGTCAGGTTTTGTTATTAAGAGCTAAATTAGTGTTTAAGACATTGTGAAAGTGTCTTTTCTTGCATGTGGCTGTTATGTGCTTGCAAAGTGGTACCTTAACTCATCTGCAGTACACCTTCCTTCAAGTTGTGCTGCTCATTGTGCAGTTTGCCATTGCTGGCTATATTTTCTTTGACCGTCACTGGCGTGAGGTACATCATCATCTCTGAATCCCCATGTCCTCTAAGTTTTTGTCCAGCTTCTTAGTTGGGATGCAATGTGACTTTCCCTTGATTAATGGTTCAATCCATTTCTTGACCACCTATTCCATATGCACTCTGCACTGTCATAGATGTAGGGCTTGTTTTGGGGTACTTTATTCTGTAACTGGAGGTCAGAACTGATGCAATGAATCACAATCTCTAAATGTCTTTTTAACAGTCAGATAATATTTGTTGGGAACATGCAGGACATCCCAGAAGATCCCACAGGAGAGCTGGACAAATTGGAAAAATTTGTGAAGAAAAATCTGGACATTTGCAAGTGGGCTGCATTAGCAGTTGTTGTTATGGAGGTGAGCAAAAGTTCAGCATCAACCTCTATAATGCAGTCTTACCACCTGCCATACAATGACTTATTGATAGGCTGTGTTGCATAGGCATTCCTTAAGATTTGGGTTAGGAGTGTCAATAGGAATTTGTGCAGCTTAACTGTGCGAGTTCAGGACTGAGGAGTTCTTTGACCTTAAACTGTGCACCTTGGTTTCTATTCATTTGTTGCATTCTGTCGGAGATAGATGGCAGTGGATATATGAATTTTGTATTAACTGGTCACATACTCAGTAGCCAGTTCCATCTACTGTTTCAGGATGCTGCAGGGTGAACATAACAAGGATTTGTCATCCTGTGTAGCTATAATGCTTACTTTTCACACCCTCCTTGCAACAGACCTTGCATGGATGTTAATACATGGCTGCAGAGCTATAAGTGTATACAACACAGTGGAATTAACCAGTATAGTTGGAGTTTTTGTTATGAGGAGGTCTGAATTTGTGAGAGGCTTTGTATTTTGAGTATCATTTTATTAATAGGACACTTTCCAATCTCATGACTACAGTCATTCCTCACCTACTGATGGGCTATGAAGTGATTGCTTGAAGTGATCGACATGGTCTGGAGGATCTGAATGGAGATTAGAGTGTACCTACAACTGCTCACAAAACTGGTTGTCTATTTGGTATTCCAATTTGTATTGTTAAAAGTTGATATGGTGACCACAATGATTCTGTTCATTGCAGGCTCTTGGATTGTTTTTTGCCATGACCCTACGAGCAGTATCTGTTACATCAAGAAGGAGAGGATATGATAGTGATGATGACTACACAGCTTCAAGGAATGCCCGACAACCTATTAACCGACAGGCTGATCAGGCAAACAACCCAGCTGCTGTTGGGGCTCCACCCACCAATCGCCAGGTTCGGAATGATGCATGGAGCACAAGAATGAGAGAAAAGGTAATGTCCTTAACTGTGGTAGTCATTTTTGTCTCTCTTATGGTTTCATGGTTGCACCACAGTCCTGGTTCATGAACTGGATCTCATTTCTGTTGTTAGTGCATCAAATTCCAACAATGGCATTCTAACTCAAGCAATTGTTCATGTTGTTTGTTGAGCAGTATGGGCTGGATACTACAGAGTTCACTTACAATCCTTCAGAGTCAAGGCGATTTGCTCAGCAAAACCAGGCACCCATTGTTGAGGACAAGCCCAACTGGTGCACTATCATGTAACCACATGCCTGTTTCTTTTTGTGAGTTGAAGTATAACTGTGTACTTGAGGTCCTGTAAAGCACCATTGCCAATCCAACTCCAGATAGAAGGTGATGGTGGGAGACACAGTTGGCCAGATTGACAATGTCCAGGATTCCAAAGGGATTCAAAGGCAAATTTGGATGCACTCTTGTTGTCCTTTCATTGCTTTTGAAGGAGAGAAGATTTTGGTTCAGGTATTTGCAAGGTGGCTTTAATAAGAATTCCCAAGGTCATCAATCTGACATCTTAGAAGCCATGTCTTTGCTTGAAGGTCTGTGCTTTGAGATCTAGGTAGGCAGATAGTTTACAAGAACCCCGTCTGTAGATAGGTGAATAAGTTAAAAAATCCTGTCACAGATTATATCCTTGGATAGAACCCCTGTCTATGCATGTCTTCAAAGAGCCAATCGAATCTCTGTCTTCTTTTGTGGCTGGTAAAAGTGGGTGGTCAAGCTCACGATATACTTCATTTCCTACGCTTCAGCATGAGGTGGCTCTGAAAAGATCAATTGTACCCCAAGTTTGTACCAATTGTGCAGATTATTCAAAGATGTTCTTCTGGCCTTTGTGGCAGCATTGCAATCAGGTTTTGCCCATTGCTTGATAGCTTGTGTCTTGTTGTTAATGGACTGGTTCCACATTGTTGATGTCAAAGCTTTTGAAAGTTTTTCCTGGTATCTATCCAAAAGAGATTTTTTTTCAAATTAGTTCTTGCTAGTATCATATGGAAATCTAAGTGAAACTTGGGATTTTCAGGCATGCCCTTGTGAAATGTAAAAGGTTTAGGAAATAAGACAATATTGAGAAGGATGGAAATTTTAAAAGGAAAAAGACGTTAGGGATATTAATGAAATCATGCCTGGTAGAGCTCATTCAATACCTCTATAACCCAAATGAAATTTTTAAAAGATATACTAAATTAGCTATTTAGGAAATTAATATGGAAACAACTTATGAGATCCAAATGTAAACACTTGCAAATAAGACAATATTTGAAAAGGATAATTTAAAAAAAAAAAAAACATGTAAGGGATATATAAACTATAATTAGTAGCTCATTAACCAAATGAAATTAAAGAAAGATATACTAAATTATCTATTTAAGAAATTAATTTAGAAATAACTTATCAGATCAAAATGTAATTAGCATTAAAGAGCACAATGTTGAGCAATTATAGAATTTAAAAAAATTGATATACACAAATATGTAATAGGAAATAAAATTTGGAATCCTCTTACCAAGTCCAATTGAAAAAGAAATTTGAAGATGTATTCTTGAAAATGGATAACATTTAAAAAGAAATTAGCATCTAAAGGGTATATATCTAATAATGTGTTATAGACTATAATTACTAAATCATTAACCAAATTAAATATTGATTAAAATTATATTAACTTTTTTGGAAATTAATTTGAAAATAACTGATAAGTCCTAATTATATGGTTATAGGTCCAAATTCTGACATTAGGTTTATTTGGAAAATAACCAATTCTAGGGTATCAATTTTCAAAATAAAGCATATGTGAGAAAGGGAAATCAAATCATTTGCGTACTTAATAAAATTATCCCTAGGGGCCTATACCCCCAAATGTAGTTAGATGATAGATAACTAGTTGCCAAATTAGCTCACATAATTTGGCTATCTATAGTTAGCATTCGGCAAAAGAGGATGCACATAGAAATGGTTGTGTTTTTCTTTTCGTTTTGTTGTAATTTTTCAAATGTAGGAGCCAAGAGAGCTTGAAGAAAACAAGTTGACCAAAAAATCTTGGCCATAGAGATGGCTATTGAAATTAGGTCACGGTTTTTGTAACATTTTTTATAAAAAATTAACCTTTTTTTTTTAGTTGATGCTCCAAAGTTTGATGCTGAAGTTTGGATTGTCGAGAGTTTGGACTTGAAATCAAGTCGCATTTTTTTAACATTTTTTTTTGTTGGGCGCTCCAAATTTTAGTGTAAAACTTTGGAATGTCGAAAGCTTGGAGTTGAAATCAGGTCGCATTTTTTAACATTTATTTTTATTGCTCAACTTTCCAAACTTCAGCATTGAACTTTGGAATGCTGAGAGTTTGGAACTGAAATCATGTCACATTTTTTAACCTTTTTTTTTTTCTTTTTCTTTTTCTCGCATGGTGCCCCAAACTTTGACACTAAATTTTAGAGCGTTGGGAGTTTGGAGTGAAAATCAGTTCGCATCTTCTAACTTTTCTTTCTTTTGAATTTTGGAATGCCAAGAGTTTGGAGTCAAAATAAGGCCGCATTTTTTTAACTCTTTTTTTTCTTTCTTTTTGCTTAGCACTCCAAACTTGGCACCGAACTTTGGAACCAAAATTAGGTCATGTTTTTTAGTTTTTTAGTTTAAAATTTTTTTTAAAAAATTTATTGGGTGCTCCAAACTTTGGTGTCGAACTTTGAAGTGCCGAAAGTTTTTTTTGCTTAACGCTCCAAACTTTGGTGTTGAACTTTGGAGTGTTAAAAGTTTGGAGCCAAAATCAAGTCTTGTTTTTTCTTTTTCCACTCAATCTTCCAAAATTCAATGCCAAACTTTGGAGCACAAGATAACAAAAAACTTCTCATAGCTCCAAAGTTTGGCACCAAACTTTGGAGTGCTGAGAGGTTTTTCAAGGTTTGGAGTGCCAAAAGGAAAAAAACCTCTCGGCATTCCAAAATTTGACACCAAACATTGGAGCTCCAAAAGGTTTTTCAAGCTTTGGAGGGTTGAGAGGAAAAAAAACCTCTCAACATTCCAAAGTTTTGCGCCAAACTTTGAAGCGTTGAAAGCTTTTAGTGGAATTCCATCATGGTGTCAAGCTTGAGTGTTGGAGCCTTGAGGAATTTGGACAAATTGATGACTTCATTACTATTGTAACTTAAAATTCTCCATTATTCCTATCTTTTATTTAAAATTTTCTAGAATTAAGTCTTTTGTAATACACATTCCACCCTAGAATTATTTGCTGGAAGTGGCTCCACCCATCAAAGTTTGATGCCAAAGTTTGGTGAGCTTGTGCTACACATTACCAAAATTCAGTGCCGAACTTTAGTGAATGGAGGGACTATCAACACTTTTGGCATTCGAATTTTGGTTTTTTTGGAATTGATCCATCACCAAACTTCAACACCAAAGTTTGGTGAGGATTCCATCCTATACCCCTTCATCAAATTGTTGTAATTAAGTGCATGTTTCATTGTTTAGCCTCTCTTTGACTTTGTTAGAATTTTTTGCCTTTCCATTTCTACAAATATCCTAGACAAGAAGGTGGATCTTCTTATTGTAGACATCCCAAGCAATCTTTCAATGCCTTATGTCTCCATTCCAACATTCTCTATCCCATGTTGGAATAAATTGGAGTGTGGACAACTTCATTGACTTTGTCATTCTATTTTCCAACATTTTTTTGTCCAAGAATTGCATTGTGTTCCATTTCCATGTTGATGACTTGCATGTGCTGAAGGAGATTCGTTCCTTCTTGGATAACTATTTTTTGAGGATTCGGAGCAGACAAGTAGTGAGGACCATTTGTCGAAAGTATTCAATTTCCCATGTGCTTACATTTTTTTTCCTTCCTTTCTTCACACTATGATATGGTAACATTTGCTTCTCCTTCATATTCTTGTGAGTAGGACTACCTTGCTTGTGAAGGTCTCAAATCCCGATTTTGGGAACAACCCTCAATTTTGTTTTTGACCCCCCTTCGATTGATTCCACAAGCAAGCAATCAATGTAGCCTTAGAGGATGTATTGTACAATTTCACAAGCTTGACAAGAGTTGCAAAAGAGATAAATATTGGGATGATGGAAGTGTTTATCAACACATGTGCGGGGCTTGGACCAATAGTTGTGGACCTAAGTTGTGGACCAAATCATTAAGATCACTTTTTTTCTTCACATTTGAATAGGCTTTGCTCTTGAATTGGAAATTATAAATCTTCTTCTTCTTTTGTTTCACAAGGAATAACACTTGAAAAAGGTCTTGCATCAACATTTTTCCCCTTGAGTTTGAAAAACTCCTATTCTAGGAGGTTCTCATAGTTTTTTTGTCAATCCCGACATTACCATCCATTAGTACTTTTACCCTTAGCATAAATTTTGACTCCCCTATGAAGAAGAAACAATGAATTATTTTGGATTTTGAATAAGGGTCCCAATTTCAACTCTTCTAGTTCCTTCATAGTAATGCCCACATTTGTCGCAATAATTAAATTCATTTTTTCTAGTAGAGATCCATCTAAAAGACTTGCATTCTTTGCACAACCTTAGTTCCTTTGAAGTCCTTCGACTAGTCCAACATTGCCTTCATATGCTGAGGCTTGGGCTGGTGTTATGGCATATATGTAATCCTCACCATTGTTTGTAGTTTCATCACTTTTTAATGATCCCTATGTTTTGGCCTTTATTGACCTTTATATACTTGAAGTTTCCAATAATTGATAGTTTCTCCATTTTTTTTATAGTTATGTTTGTTAGTTTTTCTTTACTATTTGTTAAGCTCAGGGGTGGATGACATTCTATTCATCATTTTAAAGTTGGGTGGAATGTTCTGTTCAAATTTGAACATATAAAAGTTCCATTTCATTTTGCACTATCAATGTTTTTGAAAAATATTTAGTTTACGAAACCTAATTAGTTCATGGGATGATGGATTTCATGGTCTTGTGTTATGAATTCTTTTTATTTTTTGATATATGAATTGTCTGTATGTTCATTTGTATGTGTGAAATTCATCTACCATTGCTTTGATTTCTTTTCGATGACATCCTTTGGAACAAATCCTTCACTAAACCCTTCCCCAAAGCAATGCCCCTCAACAATCTTCATTGAGATTATTAAGGGGAAATATTTAATTAATATTGAGTAGTTTAGTAATGGGCATCATCGATTTTTTAAAAAAATTAATCATGACAATTTAGTTTAAGCCAAATGAAAATTGTAATATACATGATTTAAAGTATCTATCAATTTTAAAATTATAAAAAATCTTATTTTGTTGACTTTTGATAAACATTATTTAATGATTTTATACTTGTAACTAAGTAAATGTGTGTTTTGTAAAATAAATTCCATAAACAAGCAATTCCTTTCATTTGTTTCATTAAGAAAAAAAAATCATTTTCACCAATCTATTCATTATCTATTGAGAGCCAATAGTTGTTCAATCTAGATCGACTATGAGGCATACACACAAATTGAAAAACTAAATAAGTTTTTTTCCATGGTTGTCTTTCTCCAAATATTATTTTATTGGGCTAATATGGTTCTATCTAGGTTAGTGGATTGGTCATGGTAGTGAGTTTTATTACAAATACATTCTGGTTATGCTTATGGGGATTTAAAAATAAAACCATGTAAATCAATAAAAACAAGTGTGCATTCATTATGCAAGGGAATTTCTTGTAGATAGAGATAAATACAAAGATCACCATTAAGCATTGGTATCATATAGTTACATCTTGATTGTTCTCACAAGTAGGTTATATTGTTTGCTTCATAAACACATTGTTGTTAACATTCATTGAAAATTGTAACCTAAAAACAACTTCTAGCCAATTTTTTGCACATGGTTACTTCCCCCATACACTAGTTTCAATACTTTTGTTGCTTTGGCTTTAAATTCCTAGATGGTAACTTTTGTCACAATTGGACTCTATTGTCAATAATTGCCTCCTCTTCTCCATTGCTTAAAACAAGAATTTCAACATCCTTCGCTAACTTTGAATTTTCCTTTCCATTAATCTATTTGTTGCTTTTATTTTCATTGAGGGACCAAAGGTTGAAATTGTTTGCAAAGTGTTTTGCCAAATCTTTCATTATATTTGCATGACTTAAATGATGGACTTTTTATTGGGCTTTCCAACAAGGTGAAGAATTTTTCATACTTTTCTTTTTCAGTTGTTCCTCTTTCAATGATTGCGTCACCAAGATATTACAATGAATCGTTCCTTACCTTCTCATCATCATTTTTTCTAACATCACGACCATTTCCAAACCCCTGCAATGTAACACATTCATACATGTACTATCTTAGTAAAAAGTTTTTTTTTTTTCACATTCAACCACTTTTCAAAAACAACCATAAACATAATATGTCTTCCGTTCATTACATGAAATCATTATCAATATCCTTTGTAGGTACCTACATTGTGGTATCTTGATGTAGGTCATTGACATTTGACCTAATAATTGTTCCCAACTAACCAACTAAAGGAGACTTTTTTTACCTTCAATCACTTCCTTTACTTTCAATAGTTCGTTAAACCTTACAACTCACGTCTTTGAGTTCATTTTGCTTATGTTATGAATGTTCCATGTTCATAAACATCTCTTGTGCAAATTAGCCTTACAAAAAGCAGACATATACAATTCCACCCCCATCCCATCTTATGCCAACTACGAACATGCATCTCATTGATGTAAATGCATTACTATCAACAAATGCATGATAACTCATGAAAGTGTGAACGTGAGTAGGAGAAGTACTACCATTGAACAATGTTCTTCACATACAATGGAAAGATCTCAAAACAATGTTTTCTTCTAGAAAACATTGTGCCAACAAGTGAATGATTTATGTTATACTTTGCATGTTTACAATGGACCGATTCTCTTTGATTTGAGCTTTATTATTAATTTGAAACTTCCATATTTTTCCATAAAAAAACAATTTAAATACACCAAAATTATCTCTGATTGCATAAAAACTTTGTGATGTTTAAAGCCTTGGCTTTAGCAATTCAATCTACATTTAATGCTTAGAAACACCAACTCCTTGACTTCAAAAAGTTACATCTAATCAACACAATTTCATGTCCAAATGGAATTTTCCACAATTACATGTTTTGGATTATAAATTGTTCTAAGCATTATGCTATTACTTATTCTGAATATTAACAATATTATCTATCTTTCTATTAGACATACTAGTGGGTAACTCGTGGCTACACCACTCCAGCCCTACAATCATGTTACAACACCTCTATGTAAACAACATTGTGAGTGTACACACCTGCAGGTGCATCTTCATGAGCATCCTTCCACCCATCTGTAACCAGCAGTTTCACCCCCTCGGGGCACCCAATGCGCGACATGGCCACATACAACTGGCCATGTGTAAATACAGGCTTGGGCAGAAAAATGCCGACCATCTTCAATGTCTGCCCTTGTGCCTTATTGATAGTCATGGCAAATGCAGGGTGCATAAGGAACTGGCGACGACGCAGAGTGAAAGGCATTTGATCTGTGTCTGAAGGTGTGATGCTTAGCCATGGAATGAACATTCGTTGGCCCTTTGTAAGACCTGTTGCCACCTCTGCTTCAATGACATGCTGCATGAGTTGAATAACAATGAGCCTGGTACCATTAGCCAAACCGCTGGTCATGTTGCGTAATAATATGATGGGACAACCCTCCTGCAAGTGCAGTTCATGGGGTGGTACGCCCGAAAAACTGAGTGTGTTCAAGAACTCAGTGGGGTAAATGCCATGTTGCTCCCCATGCACCACAGAATCCACGCTGTAATACACGCGGTGTTGTGCGGGCGAACCATCGTGCTTTGTGAATGCATATTTGTCATTGATGAGTTTATTGAGTGCATCCACATCTTCGTTCAAAGGTGTAAGAATTGCACGTTCAATGATGTATGCAAATCTTGCAGCATAGTCAACAATCGATGACAGAGCGCCATACACTTCTTCAATCAAATCTGCCACAGTAGGGCCATTGCAGCACATGTCATGAGGAATAAGAATGGAGTCTTCACCAACAGAGGGATACACGCGCTCTGCGCCCTCCCCCACACGTTGTAAGTAATCAGCAAATGCCTGCTGCCGTGTGGCATCTGCCTGTGCATGCGCCCCACCCTGAGCCAGTAACCTCTGCACGCGCATGTTGGTGTGCAACTTCAATATACGCACATGTTGCCATATGCTAGAACGGTTCAAAGAAGCAGCAACGACATCTCCCCTGGTGCCACGGGGCACAACAGGCAAAATTTGTCGAAAATCATCGCCAAACACCACAACCAAGCCGCCAAAGGGCAGGAACTTGAATGTTGGGTTAATGACAGCCATGATGTCCTGCAAAGACCTGTTGACAGCCTCAAAAACATGCATGTGCATCATGACAGCCTCATCCCACACAATGAGCGCAACCGCTTGCAAAAGTGTTACCAGCTCAGAATCCCTACTGATGTAGCATGTGGACGTGCTATTGAGGCCTTGCACAGGGATCTTGAAACGTGAGTGTGCAGTGCGGCCTCCATCCAGCAACAATGCAGCAATGCCAGACGATGCCATAGCAATAGCGACCCGACCCTGTGCGCACACGGTGCTCAACAAGCAATTGTAGAGAAAGGTTTTGCCAGTGTCGCCAAGGCCATCGACAAAAAATGCACGGCGGTTGATAGCGGCCATGACATTGTCATAGACAGCCCGTTGCTCAGGGTTAAGTTGCGGCACGTGCTCATCTTGCATGGCTGCTTGCGTTGCTGTGTCATACCTGACAATTTCGTTTGCCACCACAGCACTCGCAGGCTGGGCCATAGGCGTCGGCAAGCCAAATGCTGCCAAGCCCTGGCTACTGTTGAGGTGTGCCAACTGCAGCGCCAAATCCCGCAGCACCATGTCCCGGATGGCAGCATCGAGTTGCCGCGCTGGCTTGCCCTGCACGTTATAGGAGCACACACACAACATAGTGAGCATTGGGCGTCGAACAACATGCAAACCATGACCATGCAAAGCCGCAAGGCAGACTGACATGCACAGCCATACACGGGCAGAGCTGAGCACTAACTTGGTGTGCTTGATACAGGAAGTCTTCTGCCATGTCCTCCTTGAAGCGCTCCCATAGAGCCAATGGGTTTGCAACAACATTGAACACCAGCAAGGCAACAAATAGTGCCCTGAGGCATGAGGCACTGGCCATGCTTGCAGCCTCCTCCATGCACTGGGCCCACTCAGCATCATCCTGCAACAAACCACATTGTTGACATGCTTCTTTGAAAGATGCGTGCTGCGTGGGATGTTGCAAGTGCCTATTGGTGCACGATAGGTCCTCAAAAGATGTAGCCCCAGGCACGTGATGTAGCAAAAGACGCAAAAAGTACCTCTCCCCCTCGGAGGGTTGCACAAAGTACATACGGCCGACAGGCAGCAGACCTGGCGTCCATGTGCGGAGTGCCCATTGCTTTTCCTTCTTTTTCCATGTGGCAATACGTGGAAAGTCATGGTAAAGCGTGTTGAGAGCCAAGCGCAATGGTGCAGATGGATTGAGATGCTCCCGTGCTGTTTTGTTAAATGCAAACCATGCAGTCAGAGTTGTGTGAGGGTTCCGGTTATGTACGGCAGCAGCATTAGTGCCCTTTTTAAACAGAATGGTCTGACGCCCTTTCAAGTGCACAACAAGCCGAACAACATTGGGGTGCTCCTTGTGCAGATCAAAGCCATACAGACGGTGGCTGGCCTCAGAAGCCGACACATACTGGCCGTCTTGGTAGATCTTGATTTCATCCCGCATGCGTGGCTGAGCGGGCGCAACGCCATCAGGTGCAACAACGTCCACCTGTGCACGGTCGTGGCCCTTGTAGACGTACTTGTAGAGGTATTTGAGAGTCGCGACGGAGGTGCAGACCTCCACGTTGATGTGGCAATTAAAGAGCAGGGACAGGTACGGGTTGTAGGGCACCACCCAACGGTTGTCAAAGGCAAACCCACCCCTGCAACAACAGCAGCCAAACAACAGTTGTTACGTGAGCGGTGTCATAGGTCAATAAGCGCAAGCATGGAAGCACAATCATGCATGTTGTCAGTCCAAATGCATGGTCCTATTGCTAGCACACTTACTGCTCAAATGTGTGGCCATCATCCCGGCGGTGGTATGTTGGGTAGGAGCCGGTGGTGTCGGTGGTGTGCTCTGTGAAGGCCTTAGGGTAGCCTTTTGAACAAACGTCGTCAGCCATGCAAAGGCAATGTGGGTTGATGGTGCCACAGGGGCCATGCAGCATGCAACTTGTAACGACCTCAAAAAGAGTGGGGTGTGCATCCTTATTAGGCAATTCTGTAGACACCATGCGGTCGTACTCATCGGGCCCTCGTGGTTTGTGATCGGAGTGCAAAATGAGCAGAATGTGTGCATGGGGCAGGCCTCTCTTCTGCCACTCAATGACATGAATGTTAGCCACCACCTCGCCAAAAATGCCCTTCTTCAAAAGCTCGTCCAGCAAGTGCTGTAATTTGCCAACAAAAACGCGTGTGACCAAATCAGGGCGGTCATTGGCAATCTCGCCGGGCTTCAGTGCGCTGACAATCTCTTCCCACTTGGGGTTGCAGGTCATGGTGATGAACAAATCAGGCTTGCCATATTGGCGGACAATGGCCATGGAATCTTGGTACAACTGAGCCATGTGTCGGTGGCCACCAGTGAAAGAGGATGGCAATAGAATGAGCCTGCCCATGTTGTCGATGTTGGCGTCATTATTGGCAATTGCATCAGCCACTCCACCATAAATTGCAGCACGCAAAGGGCCTTGGTTGTTGCGTATGTAAAATAGTCGTTGTGATTCCACTTTGCTATATTGGTCAACAACCCACTCTTGATATAAATGTTTGCCATACATAAAGAGGGCGTGCGATGTTGGGTTCCTATCGTGCATGTGATAGCAAGCCCAATCCCGTGCAGTGATTTTTTTGCTTTGTGCAAGTTGTGCTAGCCCTAGCCCTGCATCTGCTGCAACATGCTCAGCATCACCTTCCTCCTCGTTGCCATCATCCTGTGCAGGGGCAATAACAGCATGGGGCATGCCTGGCTGCCAACCGGGTTCACCATGAGGATGGAACAGCACAAAGTGGAGCGGATCGTAAGCAGGGTGCAGGTCACTGATCCTCCATAGCCCGCCGCCGCGTGCACGCATTCTGATGTCCCTGCCTATAACCGGCTCATCACCGCCGCCTGTGCAGGAGCAACAACATTTATGTCAATGAATGAGGAACATTGCATCAAATGTCTGATGGCAACAAACAACCAGCAGAGCAATACACATTGCTGAAGAACCTCACCTGGCAACAGCCCAGCCACTTCAGGGGCAGTAGGAGCATTGTAGCGTCGCTTGTCAACGTTGCCGTCGACCCTGATGACAACTTCCCATTGAGGCAAGTCTTGTGCGGGCATGTCCATGACTTGTTTGAAACGCTGCACAAATGTGTTGTGATCATGCAACATCTATTGTAGCCCCACCAAAGTTGGTTGATGCAAAGCAGCACTCGTAGTACCCAAAGCTGCAAGGCGTGCTGTGACTTGTGCATCCATGGAATCAATGATGTATAGCTGGGCGAATTGTGGCACATCATGTTCGGCGGGTTGTAAAGGCCCCAGCAAGTGATGCACAGCCCTTTTGATGGCAATCATGCTGATCCCTTGTTCCGGGGAATGGATGTGCAGGCCCGTTGAGGCCATCTGCAATGCAGAGTTGTATGCACGAATGTTCTGCTTGAAATCCTTAGTGGCAGGTGGTAAAGGCTGGTGCTCACTGGGCACACTAGTGAGCAAATCTCTGAGTGGCTGAGGTGCAGGGGCGGGGAAAGCAATTCTCAACCCAGACATCTTGCCACCACCGCAACACAAAGTGGTGCGCTTTTTTTCGTGCTCAAAGCGGAGTGCATTGCAATGTGTGCACCTATGTGACATGGTACCCAATGAGTGTACCACCAACCCCTCCACCTCATCCGCAGTGTGTAAGGCTTGCTTCCCAGCTCGTCGGGCGACGCGAGCCCTTCGCCTGGCAGAGGCATCCTGTTCCCTGACTACCTGCTGCTGTTCAGTAAGCTGGGCTGCCCTGGCAGCACGCCTGACAGAGGCATCTCGTTCCCTGATTGCCTGCTGTTTAGCAGACTGGGATGCCCTGGCAGCACGCTTGGCAGAGGCATCATGTTCCCTAGCTGCTTATTGTTGTTCAGCGGACTGGGCTGCCCTAGCAACGCGCATGGCAGCAGCATTCATTTGCCTGGCTGCATCAATGCAAGGGGAGGAGGAAGAGGCACACCCATGAGAGTGGTGGTTTCATAGCCAACAGTAGGAATGTTGATATCTGAAGCTTCGAACTTCACTTGCCAACAACCAATTTTTTTTCTCTTTCCTTCCTTATTGCATTACCAGATGTCTGATTCTTGACCCACTTCTTATAACAGATTTGATTTTCTGATTTTTGAGCAAGTCTTACAGATATGTGCTATGTAAGAAATTCTAAGGGAGTGAATTTTCTGGAACTTAGCATCCATGATCATAGCATGCAATTGGGTGTACCTAGAATCTGTTTCTTCTGCAAAACTGAGAATAATGTAGTTTTAATTTTTGTTTCTTGTATGTTTTTGTGATCAAATTATGTTTTCATTGATCTTGATAAACCAAGATAGCATACCTGATTGATATGTTCTTTTCTGAGGTTGTCAATAGCTCAATCTTTATTTGTAGAAGAAGCAACAGCAACAACAATAGACAATACCAAAGCAGCAACAGCAAAACACCAAACCCTAAAAAAGGGGAGCGAATTACAAAGGAATAGGAAGCGCAAGTGAGCGCCAAACCTTACAGCACATTCAATCGCACTCTTCAAAACTCCATTGTCCCCACAGCTCTTTTTTTTTTTTTTTC
>Ga0209208_10003313_pt1 | contig 23120 bp, 14 predicted proteins | sample S1TSphfallax_3_FD_187694 | JGI IMG/M metagenome (GOLD analysis project Ga0209208, IMG submission 187694) | Host-associated microbial communities from peat moss isolated from Minnesota, USA - S1T2_Fd - Sphagnum fallax MG (SPAdes) (version 2) | ecosystem: Host-associated > Plants > Peat moss >...
TTTTTTTTTTTTTTTTCCTCTCTCTCTCTCTCATAAAGTTGATTTCGTAATTTTGAGACCTAAAATGTGAACAATATTATTGAATTTTTGGTGGGTACATATTAATGTTGGAAATTCAAACAAATTGCAAAAAAAGGGTTTGGAAGGAAAATTCAATTGAATGCATTCAAACTTGGGCCAATGACATAGGGCACATTAGTGTTTAATGAGTTTTTATCATAATTTAAAACAAATATTAAGATATATTGTGTATAAAAATGAATAAATATTATAATTGCACAATATTATCTATTTGCAACACCACTCACTTAAAGAAAAAAATTTAAGTCATTCAAACATCATGCTCCATGGCTTCATACCATGTAGTAACTACAACATTGAATTGAAAGGGGGATAAAGGAAGTAACAATCCATTGTGAAACTAAAGGTACATGGTTTTGACCCACTACAATCTATTAAATACTTCCAAAAGGTTTGGCCAACACTAAAAGTTGTGTTGGGCTTAAACAATGCATTCAAGGAACTTGTGGTGACATACAAGCGAACTAGGAATAATCATTGAAAACCATTGGCCAAATCTTTAGGGTCAAGACAATCTTGGAAGTGTTCAAATACCATGTTTGACGGCCCTTCAACTAAGAGGTGAAACAATAGGATCAATGATGACCTAAAACATTCCAAGGAGAAGTCTAAGTCCTTATCTATTGTCAAAAAATTACACATGGTGGGTAAAAATCTAGGAGGTGAAAAACTTGCAATGTATTGACAGTTTTCAATGATGTCAAGGTTGGAGCCAAAGAAACAAACATTTTAATTACACAAATATACATTTTGTTATGCAACAAGATTAAATTTCAACCAAGATGACCAAAAAAAGGTTAGTAGAAAGGGTGGGGGCACCTTTGGAAGGGGGTTAGTTCTGAGGTATTATTGTTGTAAGGGGATGTGTGCATAATATATGTTGAACTTGTAACTATTTGCAATTTTTTTTTAAAAATCAATATAAATGCGTTTTAATTTCCTTATGAATAGTCATTTCCTTTTGAATTAGAAGGAGAAGACATTGAAGTATGGAAATAAATTAAAAAAGGTGCCATGCAACAATGTCAAATATGTTTTGAATTCGACAATTTAAAAGAAAACAAAAAACAAGTTAAATTAGGCCAATGCTGAAGGGGGAATAAAAGGGCTTGAAAGGTAGTTGAGGTGATCCTCACACATGTTGAAGAAATGCTCTTAAAAGCTTGACAACTTCTTTTTGTGATGAACCATATCATGATATGTAAATGGGTCCCCACAACCAAAATAAAGGACATCACATTGAGAAATGGTTCAATCTTACTCTCAACATTTGACAAGGATTAATTGAACTGTGTGTTCAACAAGCTTTAGTTGGGTAGGATGGAGGAAAGGGGATAAGATAGGAAATTGAAATTACACAAGGGAAAAACAAGGGAGATGAGACAATCAAATGAATAACTTTTAAAGGGGTAGGGGGTTAGACAACCTTCACCAAGAACAAAGAAGGTAGCTAGGGAAGGGGAGGAATGAAAAGGGCATTAACAAATGGTAAGGTTTACATCAAGATGAGCCCAAAAGCCCCACTTGAAAGCCAACAAAGGATAAGAACCTCAAAATGGTTACTAAGAAAATGAAAGTTGATGAATAAGAATACACATTCACATGCATCAAATGCCCATGATATCATGTGACTCCATCACCAACACTAGTAAACCACAACTCAAATCACCCTTATTGTTGCATGAAACTCATTATAATCCATACTTCAACACCTCCAAAACTTGTCGAATTTTAGCTTTGTATTCAAAGATGTGAAATTCCAAAATTTTGAAAATTACAATTCCATCTCTTGAATTAAAAAGGAATTTAATACCCCACCTTAAAAACAAGACCTAAATGTGCTCAAAACTTTTCCATTCATGAGGGTTAATGTGATGGTGGTGTGGACATAGGAAAGGTGTTCAACACCTAGATCCTTTATCCAAAGCCTCTTAGATTTGAATGCCAAATTGTGTTGTTGGTTCCGCCATCACTTTGAACTCAACTAGGCTCACTCCACATTGTTCGCACTTGCTTCCAACCATTCGTTCTACAAGCTAAGCAACATCCATGAAAGGCTTCATTGTTTCCTTGTTATCCCAATGCTTTAAATACACCATAGTTAGCTTTAGTACCATCACCTTTTTAGATGTCTTTGGCTGAATTATTTGTAGTGGCACCTATCCTTGCACCCCTTCTTCAAAGGTTAAGATCAAATTCTCCTCTTCAAACTCTTGTTCATTGTCACAACAATCTCCTTTTGAACATAGTCCAAAAAGCCAATGGATTTGATGGAAAAGCTTCTTGCTAACAATATGGTTTGTGCAAGTTCATTGGATAAACTTGAAAGTTAAGATGAGGTTCTCCTCTTTGAACTCTTGTTCATTGTCACAACAATCTCCTTTTGGACATAGTCCAAGAACCAATGGATTTGATGAAGAAGCTTCTTGCTAACAATATGGTGTGTAAGTTCATTGGATAAACTTGAAGCAAAACTTGTTTCTTCCTCTTGCTTTTTAATACTTGCAACAACTTTGTTCTTGCCTTCTCATAGTCTTTTACTTCCCACACATGACCAAAACTTGAATTTTGTATGCCAATTGCATTTGCTCTTACATTCTTTTCTTTCTCATAGAGGAAAGACCAATTTGTCAGCCTTCATTAAAATTACAAAAATCCATGCATGGAATGGAACTTTTACACATTCTAAGATTGTTTACTTGGATTCTTCCAACAATGTCAACAAATATGGGAAAAGTCCATAATCTGTCATGATAAGCACAAAGCTTGATGTAACCATCAAATTGTTCAAATGATGTCCCCAAGGGTGATAGCCGTGTGGTATGACCCCTATTTGATATCAAAGGTCCCAGGTTCAAATATAAGTTAGCAGGTGACATACCATGTCCTTTGCCATTGGGCCTAACTTGAGGTTCTACCGACAACTAGTCATCAACTTTGCTGTTGTGTTCCCCAAAAAAAATTTTAAATGGAGGAGGGTAGGAGGTTCCCAATTGATGGTGAACTCATAACCCACATTGAAGTGAATGTACTCATTTGCCCTCCTTCACTAAGTCACAAATAAATTAAGTGTGACATACAAGTATTTTGCACAATTATATGATGGAAGGGATCCACATACATGTCTCCTGTGCTAGCCCAAATTTATGAATCCTTCTGCTACCAGGTTCAAGTTTAAAGTTCTCTGAGCTGAAACTTGCAGGGCAGATAGGGATTAAAAGATTTCAACCTCTTCTCATTGAGGTGCTCAATAGTTAACACAAGCTTAGTGAATTTGAGAAAAAAACATCCATCTTTCATTGAGTGAATCAATGAAAGCTGGGGTAAGGCATGTCTACTGGACAGAAAGCACCATAGGGGAGTCTGCATGATTTTCTTTGCCTCTGACTCCATCCCTTCATTTCCAATCTCGCATTAGCTCTCCCAGTCCACAGAGGCTCCACAGATCACTTACTGAACCCCCTCCACCTGCCTTGACTCTCCCTACCCTCTAAGTTTCCTTGTCCCCCATCCCACTCGAGTTCCTTCACAGGCACCTGAAGGGTTGTCTTCTCCATTGCCTCTCTTGCATTGTTTACACTCCTCAGGATCTATGATCATTCTGTCCAACACCACTTTCTACTGGTGGATATGCATCTGGTCCTCCGTCCCACTGGGGCCCCTAGCATTGAGATAATATGCTTAGCTGAGCCCAATACTCCTGCCTCAAATTGTAGTTTCAGAGGATCACCCACCTAACAGATTTGATAAAGTTGCTACACAGCTCCACATCCTGGACACCAATAGTAGCCTGTGGGAAAAACACAGTAGTATTATCAATGCCTTGGCACATGCAAAACATTATAATGAGGTTGAGCTCATCACAATCCAATGCACCAATCTGGGATGCAGCCAATGCTACATGCCACATAAAACATATCAACAACACTCACCCTACTGCTTATCAAAGCATATAGTCTTAGAATTCAAGCAATCAGTCCTCACAACTTCTGCTACAGAATCCTGTTCCATATGGTTTGGAGTATATCCTTCTGCTCAACCCTTCATCCTTGCATTTCTGCATACAATGTTCCTCACTACAGCATAATTGATGCAAGAAATGCAAGAAGCAGCGATAAGAGGCAGCAAGAAAATTAAGTAAGCAATCCCCTTGTATTTAGTAAACTTCATCAGCCTCTCAGTTTATCAAAATCAATCTTCATGGAGTTGTCAAAGTGTTGAAGTCCCTAATGGATTTCAGCCTTCAAGGACAGTATAAATTGTCAGCAACAGGCCCATTTAGCATTTGCCATGGAGAAATGCCAAGGCACCAACCCTCAGCATCCCACACTGAGTCAAAGTACCTTTCATAATTACCAGGAATACAATTAAAGTTTCAACAGAATAAAGAGAGTAAGTCTGTCTATCAGGATTAGGGGCCTCTGCATATGCACCACAATAAATCGATCTTTCTACAGCACATCTGAATATACACTCTAACACTAACCAGCCCATGTATCAACAAATATATTGTCAGGAATTCATAAGTACTGAGAATTTCTAAACACTTCCATTTAAGTCAACCTGAAAAGGACTGACAAGTGACCTAATTACATGGTTATGGATATTTCAGATCTGATAAGAGAAGAGCAACCAATCAGCAAGCTTGAAAAAAGGAAAGCCAACCCTAAAGAAAAGACAAAACAAGGTCAAAAAACACAATTGAGGAATGGTTTGAACAACAGCAACAGTCATATACATGTTTAGGACCTGCAAGAGCAACATCTATGGAATTAACGATTAACCACCTACCATGACATCCCCACTGACTTTATCAGTTTCCAGCAATGGGTGTGGGCTAATGTCAAACATTAACCAATGTAGTGAGTTACTGTCACAAGACTGGCAGTAATGGGAAAACTCAGCCATGATGCTGGTGTGCTGAACAAAACATGATAGAGAAGAGAAGACCAAAAACCCCAAGGAGAAAGAGGAACATAAAAGCAAACAGAAGGAGAAAGGGAAACTTGCAACATATCTAAAATCCCACCAAAAAAATGAAGATAACAAATAGAGTGAAAAAGAAAATTTTGAGAGAAAAAACTTCAGAGGAATACCAGAGTCTAAACTATTGAAATCCAGGTGAGGCACACAAATACTTTTATACCTGTATATTCTGGCTAAAAACACTTGTCAAAAATGTCAATGCTTCAGCCTTTGGAATCTTGGGATATTGCAAATTCCAAGAAATTGCAAGAGAAGCCCATTAGAAGTAAAATTAAGCTCACAAAATGATTTTAAGGTATATGCCACCTGCCAATAGAGTCTATGTGCAGGTACATGAAGTTGAGGAAATCAGGGATATCATAGAATAAATAGATGTTCTACAAACTTTACTATCAAGCATAGCTTCTGAAAAAAGCCCGGACATGAATTAGACCTAATAAGACAATCCAAAAAATCAGACACATAAGGAAACAAGGTAGAAGTAGCTAAAAAGACTGCCCAATAAGTCCCCCTTGTATGACTCTTTCATAATTAACTGATCAACCAAGAGGAACAAGTTATCTAACAGTAAAACTGGTCAGGAAGATAAAACTGCAGCTGAGACTCCACAGACCTAACCTCAGTCTTATTCTTCAACCAAATATATTTGAAATTATGGGCTGAGCTCTGAACCAACAAAAGACCAATATATGGGACCTACACATCCTATCAAATAAATTTTTCACTATAACTTTCTTTCTAGCTTTCAGATCTGATAGGTTGGTCTTGGTATGAAGAGTTGAGAAATAAAATACTGCAATAACAAGGAGGAGATTTGTCTGTTCTTCATTGATTCAAGAGTTTGATGACCACCTACTCCCAAGGAGTCTTTAAGACCCCACTAATCTCAGCAGGGTAATAAGGTTCTAGTAACTTGGCAACCCACAGGTCATTAACCACCCGCAGGAAAGGTTTTACAAGCTTAGACATTCTTCTGTGAGAGAAGAACTAGCTATCAATAAATTTGGCTTCATGGATCTACTACCCGTATCAACAAACCACAAACAATTACAATTGATGGAAGCACTGTTGCTGATGTGAGATATTTCACTTGTGCAACAAACAAGATCCAACATACTTATGGATTCCCTTGCCCTCATATAATGCCGAACCTACACCCCCAAACACCATAAATGTCTGTACACAATTCTAGGCTAATTTGTCTGTGAAAAAGCTAGACCATCTCTGAGATCTCTCACAAGATTGCAAGGTCTGACAAAGGCACCTCAGTTGTGATATGGAGTATGTTGATGGAAAAACAACCTTGTCTGCTGTGTACACATGAAGGCTCCTCACCCTGGGCTCCTGTCTGACATCAACACAACCTTAAATTGTCCTCTATAAGAACCTGCACTTCTTTGTGTGCTTTACTGTCAGATCCTTCCAAAGGTTGCAATGCTACCATGATCATCTTGAAAACCTGCAGTATCATTATTGGAGAAACAAAGGCACAGGCAGCTCGCCAACTCATCTGGAGATAATAGCATGCCTTGATTTCTGAGCAGAAAATGTCAGTGCCACTAGGAAGCTCACAAAATGCTGCACCATCATAGATAGGACTTGTCACTAATCCAGAACATTTGATCTCCTTTTGCTTGCAGTTTAGAGCTGTCCAATAGTTCTTCTCAAGGGAGGAGACGGGCTACCTGCTACTGGCAGATCTGTGAGAGAGAAAGACCTGGAAGGAAATGATGTGTTCAGACTGCTCCTTGAGGAAGCTGGATGAGATGTTGCCTCCTCTTTATCATCTTCATCAATACCCCCTAACTTAAGTGCCACTGCCAGAGTAATTCTACTGCCATTGACTGATTTCTTGGAAATGCCTGTTACAGAAGAACGTGACAGAGGAGGATATGACCGATGTCGATCAAGATGGCAATTGTAGCCCATCTTTCTTCTTCTTGCATATGGATTCTCTGGTTTTGCAAGATCTGATATAGATTTTGCATCTGCTAGTGAGGAGAATGACTTTGACTTACCACCAAAGAACTTGGAAAGCCCTGGTTTCCTGCAGAACAGAACACATACAATACTGTTGGTAAGTAATATATCTATGGGATTGCAAAAAAAATCTCCACAACCACACTTTGAAAGTACACAAATAGCAGTGGTGAGCTGCCATGAATACCCACTGACTTCATCAGCTCCCAACAGTGGGTGTAGATAAGTATATAATAATCTGCCCAAATTTTCAGGGGAACCATCAGAAAGAAACTGAGTCCTGAGCTTAATATTGGAAGGCAATGCACAGATGATGCTTCACCTTAGCTGGTAAGGTGAACAGCAGGAAAACCAATTCTCAGAATCTCATGAGGAAGAAAAATTTGCCAACATCATTCTGACAGATACACAGTTTAGAGAGGAATAACTACAGAATTATAAGCCAAATATAGGTCTAGAAAACAGCAACAGAAGCTTGAAGCTCTCTATATACCAAAAATGGTTTCAAAATGCAATGGAAAGACATGAAGACATGTCCTTCGGAGACTACATGACATACAAGCCTACAACACATTCAAATGCTCTGCCAGCCAACAGTCAAAGCCATGAAAACCAAAGGAAAGATGATTTTTGAGGGGAATGCTGATCCAGCCCACAAGGCTAATTGGTTGGCAATCAAAGGACTCTGTAAATGGAACTCTTGATCTGGAGATGGTGAGCACTTCCCTAAGGAAAACTGCTGTAACCTCCCCAGCTGACAATGCTCTCTTGGAATGCTTCAAAACTGAAGCTAATCAATGTCCACAATAAGTCTGGGAGCATCAAAAATCTGAAGTGGTTCCAAAGGCAAAGAGAATTGAGCACATAAAGTATGAAGCTGTGCTTGCATGAACAAACTCAAGCTAAGGGAAATGCAGAGCAGGTAAATGTAAGGTGTTGCTGCTGCTGCTGCTTACTTGATAGGAAGTGAGTTTTCCAGGCTACTCATCTGATCAAGAGGGCCTTTAGACTGTGTGTCAACATCAGATGAGCATGAACTGTCTTCATCCAACCCATCCCCAATTGATGACGATGAGGAACTTTCATGTGCAATCTCTTCCATAGATGGCAGACTTGGTGGCTCTGATGACAGAAGACTTTCTGGTGCTGGCTGCTTGGTGGTCCTGAGCATCCTGTCAGTCCCCTGTGATGCCAATGATATATGTCTGTAATGCAGAGGAGTATCGAGCCTTGCATTTGGCATACCGCTCAGAATACTCTGACATTCAAGCATTCTGGCAATGCCACCTGATCTCGTTGACACTGCCTCCATATGTTGTTCCATGGGTTCCATGGCCTCCAGTTGATGTGTAGGAGGCAAAATGGTATGCACTGCAGAATCTAGGGTTTCATGCTCAGAGCGAAGAAGAGAGACAGGGGAGGAGGAAACTACAGGATGCTTCGCGGCTGAGAGAGGAGGAGGGGCAAGTGCTGCCTCCACGTTGACAGACATGTGGTGCGAGGAGGCAGCAGAGATCTGAGTATTTGAGGAAGCGTCGTCGAATCTGACAATGAAGCCTTTGTGACGAGAGACAGTAGTAGTAGTAGTAAAAGCTTTCACCGACTCGGGGCGCTGTGACTGCACCGAGAAGGAAGAACACAAAGTAGTAGTGCTTCTTCCCGCTTCTGTTGCAAGGAGTTGTTCATGTAGCGGGGGTTGTTGTTGTTGCCATCTGCAAGTTGACGATGCAGCAGCATCACTACTACTTTCATACTCATGACGTTGCCCCATCTTGTTGTTGTATCCACCACCACCACCACCTGGACCTCCACCGATTTCCCAGCGTTGATATACAACAGACATTGTTAAAATGCTCTTCCTTCCCCTCTCCTGCCCTCGCCTATAACACTCGGCAAACAACAAATGGAATGGAAATTCGGAGCATTTGCTTTCACCTTTTATTTTCTATAAGGAGTTGTGTGTTGATGTTGTTCCTGACTGGTTAAGGCTGTCGTCGCACCATGGATCTGCAACCCTCACTCGCTCTTCCATGTCCATCTTATGTACATCTGCTTATTACAACAACTGCAGACAGGTCCAACAACAAAAGGAACAGGAAGGAACAAGATCCTCTAGAGAAGAAAATATATACGAGTTTGCTAGTAGAAGAAAAGAAAAAGCGCAACAGGAGGATGGATCCTGTGTTTCTTCGAACAAACAATTAAGCTATGTTTACATCACGGCTCCAAAATCAACACTTCGCTTCTGTCTGTTTATCTATTTGTCTGTCTGTCTTTGCCTTCCTCCTCCTCCTCCTTCTCCTCCGCGTCCTCACAAAGTCGCTTCCCGATCTCCAGGACATCGGAATTCCAGTGAGTCACACTGATAGAAGAATTGTTTTGGAGGAAAAAGGGGGGAGGGAGGAAAAAAACAAAAGAAAAGATTCAGATGAAACCAAAAATTGCAAAGCTATCGAGAAAAGAAGAAAGGAAGGAAGGAAGGAAAAAAGCAAAAAGTCTGAAGATGAGGTGTTCCTAAATGCACGAGATCTCGTAAGTAAAAAGAGAGAACTGAAACTAAGCTTGCAGAAGAAGAGATGTCGTCGTTGTTGTTGTTGGTGGCCGCATGCGACAAAAGGGCAAGAAGAAGGTACTAAAAAGCAGAAAGAGGATAAGATGATGAAGAAGGGACGGCAGCGCGCACGCACTTTTTCTTTTCTTTTTCCTATTTTTTCTTCTCACGGGGTCCGGACTCCAGACTCTGTAGCAATGATTTTATTTTATTGTATTTTATTTATTTTTTGTGGCGATTTCTCGCCATTTTGTGAAAAACAATTTCAAAAAAGAATAGTCTGTCGTAAATTCCCTGGTTTTTAAAATTAAGAAATCGCCAAGAAAAACCACCAAAAAATTCAAAAAAAATGGCCAAGAATCACCATAATTGCCTACCATATCAAAAGGTAGTGCTTAGGGTTTTATACTTTCATTACATTGAGTATCGCCACATTTGGCTAAATTTATTGCCACTTTTGCAATAAAAAAATTTGAAAAAAGAAAGAAAGAAAAAGGCAGTGTGTTTCTCTCTTAAGGAATTTTTGTTTGGAGTCAAAGTGCATATCATCCAGTGGAACTTTAAAGAAGATAAGAAGGGCTGGCAGGGCGCAGGCAAATTGTTTTTTTCCTCGCCTTTTAATTTTTAAAGCAATTTTTGTTTATAGCCAAAGTGATGATCATCTGTAGGAAGATGTAGAAAAAATGGTGATAATCCCTAGAATGATTTAGCCAAATCTGGGAATTAAACATAAATACAGTATACAAATCTTTAATCATCCTTCTGTATTTATGGCTACACAATGAAAACCAAATGATAAGAAATCTGATTATTTTTACTCTTTTTCTTTCCCACTTCTGGCGACTGGAAATCTCCGAAATCGTTTTATTTTCCGGGTTTTAATTTTTTTTTAATTTCACTTTTTGGCGAAAATTCGCGAGTTAAAAAAAGGTTTCGGTCACCTGTACCCTTGCTATGTAAGTTTCCCACGACCCAACCCCAGTTCCAAACCTCTGCAACTCGATAAAGACAATATTTTTTTAATTAAAAAATGTATTGTATAATTTAGTGGCCATCATCCATAAAATCATTTAGCCAAATTTGGCTATTAAAAATATGAAAGTAAAGAAAATTACTAGTATGCTTTTATATTTTTGGCTACCTACTAGAACTTAGGATAGAACACTGATTTTTTGAATAAAATTTCGAAATTTGGAGATTAACAAATCCCCCAAAAACACTAAGTTTTTGCCATTTTGAAAAAAATAAATCGCCATTTTATGAAAATATTAGTATTTACCACATCCAAGAATATAGTGTGTTAAATCATTCCCCCATTCTTCTTACCTATCAGGGTTTCTTTTTTCTTTTTTCCCAAAATTTTGTGGTATAGCAAAACTGGCAATCATCAACAAGAAGATTTAGCTAAATTTGGCTATAAACCAGATTCTGAAAGTGGCAAAATTTAAGAATCCCTTTCATATTTGGCTATGTGTTGGAACCTGTTGTAGAAATATGGGCGATAAAGAAAATTCTCTGAAATCTGGCAAATTAGGGCCAGTTTTTTCACACAAAAATCCTTTGTATGTGTTTGAAATCATAATTATTCACGTCAATTAAAAAAAAATGCAAAATCTTGCCCCCAAAAAAAGCACTGCCACTCATGAACATGAAAAAGTGGACCACTTTTGAACTTTTTGTGTTGGGTTTGTCATTGGGAACGTTGGGAACAACAATGGAAGGAACACATAAACTTTGGTCTCTTTCATCATGACTTTCTTGGGAACATGGGTTGGAAGGGAGTATTAGGAAACCATTTGAAAGCCATGTTTTGGCAGACACTTGTACAAGATTTGGTATTTGGAATTGGGAACTTTTTTGGGAACGATACTTGAAGAAAGACAAACTTTGGCCCTCTTGAATGATTTCCTTGGCAACACTTCATGTGGCGTCTTCCTTGGATGGAGTGGTTCCCATTGAGAACCAGCTAACTACCTAGTCAGGGACTCTCTTGGGTTGTTGTCATTGCGAATTTTGGCAAAATATTGAGATGACATGACATCAATGAATAACATGGGCAGATAAACGGATAGAAGTAGATATGGGAAGACTCACTCGTCTTTTTTTATTGGGTTGTTTGTTGGCCTTCCGACCCCATAAAATAAGAATGAAAGCTTGAAACACCAAGTTTGAAGAATGGACAAATGTATTGTGTTGGGGGCAATGGGTAGTTTGATGGCTGATATGGAGTATGGTACAAATAAATAATGATGTTAAGGATAGGATCAAGATGACATTTTATTATGAAATATTAAGTCAATATTTGGAATGAGAGTTCAAGAGAAAATAGAGTTACCATCAGTAAAGTAACTCTGTCTTCACCCTGTCTTTGGGCCTCCTTTCACATCTTAGGTCTTCTTTGTTAATGTTGATTGTCACTTAGTTGCCATGGGTCCTATTTGCATAGGGTTCGTTTTATAAAAAATCATTTTGTCTTTGGGTTGTGTCTACTGGTGCTCTCCTTTGCCTTGTACTTTTCATGAATGGGTTCCATCCTTGATTTTTATACAGGGCTTTTCTTCTTCAAACTGCAGAAATTTGATTAGATCTCAGTATGAAATGCTGAAACTCAGCATAGGTTTGTGAGCAATTATAGTAGTTGTACAAGTAAGAGCAGTGAAAATATATACAGCAACAGCAGTGGAGGCGCTCAGGAAAAACGAAAGACAGGATGAAACTCAATTTTAACCCCCCATCCCCACACAAAATTGATGGTTTTCTGAGTTTCACCCCCCCTCCTTAATATGTTTTTTTTGCGAATCTCACCCTGTGTATGACCAAACTCAGGGTTCTGGTGCTGTGTTTTCATTACTTTACTTTACGGATAACTCTAATATTAGATATATTCCAAACCAGGAATCAGGAAGTGTGTGGTTGACACTGGTGTTTAGTGGGTACTGGAATTTACACTTAGCAATCTGGTCCTAATATGTCCAGTACCATTTGGGGAGGGGGGGAAGAGGGGGTACACCTAACTCAAGCAATCAAAGGATATATAAATCTGATCTCAAAACCAAAAATGTGATCTTGAATATAATCTAATATCGGTGTTAGTTTTTAAAAAATTTGATACTTAAGCCTCGTGCTAGTATGCTTTTACAACAAAATTTTCAAATTGTAAACAACGTCAACACATTAAATGTTCAACTTCTCAACTTACTCAATGACAATCTCATTACTGATTTACTTAGTGTGGAACATTTTGAACTTTGCAACTCCATCCTTTCATCGTTACTAATCACCTTACTGTCCTAAGAAATACCCAGGACTCAGGTGTGCATTGTAAAGCAAGTTCCTAAATATCAAAAGCAATACCCAAGAAGACTTAGGTGTAACAATTAAGACTTCTTAGGTTTGAATATAAATCTTAATATAATGAACACCAAGACCAAGCTTGGTCTATTATGAGTTACGGTATAACAATGCAAAAACCAACTTAGTCTGTTACAAATCAGGTATACTAAATGCAAAGACTAAGCTGGTTTGTTATGAATAAAGGTATAACAAATGCAAAGACCGGCTGATTTTATACAAGCCTAGGTATTGGCAAGACCTTATATCAGATTGGTATGGTTTTTAATACCATGGTTTATACCCAAATATACCTACCTGCACAATAAAGGTTGATACCAATGTCATTCATAACTATTTTTTTAGTTTGAAATGATTATATGTTATAGTCGCCTTGAAAATTCAAATGGAAAACAGTTTTAACTATAGTGATGTTTTCACATGATATCAATATTCATTGGTATTACATGAAAACTTCATAGGTGTTAATCTGGTAAATTATTGTTTGAGCATGATACTGGCCAAGGCTTGGTGTTAATTGTATTGCAAAAGATAACATGCAGGGAAAGTGCTGGTATCAAAGCAAGAAAACTTGAATCCCCTGATACCATGGTGATTCCAGGATAGGTGCTGGTTCGCCAGAGATCCTCTTTTACAAATAGCACTACAAACAAAGCTTGTAACTTAAGCCCAGGGCTCTATTAGTTACAGCTTTTCATCTCCATCATGTACTATTTACTTTGTTGGACGACAAATTGTTGCACCTTCTTTTGTACTCTTTCCTTGGCAGGACCAAATGGTTTTTTATTTTGGCGTTTTCTGCCTCTTGTTAGTCTGCTGCATAGGCACAATGATCAGGTCTTCTTGAGTCTACCTAACCTCACCATTGTTCAAAATCCACATGCCCACGGTGCAAAATTCACATGCCCATCGCACAAAATACACTTGCCAGTTGTGTAAAGTCACATGCCCATTGTGCAAAGTCCACATGCCGTTGTGTAAAGCCACCTGCCCATTGTGCAAAATCCACATACCCATTGTGTAAAGCCACATACCCATTGTGCAAAATCCATGTGCCCATCGTGCAAATCATGAATACTAGTATGTTAGCAACCTTTCTGACTACATGCCATTGTGCCTGGTGAAGTGCCTGTGAGGAATTTTGGGCGAGCCCAGTCACAGGCACTGCCTTATTGCACACAATGACATGTACCTGGCACCTTCCATGATACATAAAGTACTGGGAATTGAGGGTGGAACTTGAGGTCCAAGTCATAATGCCCTACACATCATAATGGATCATATGGTAGTTAGTTTGCAGGTTTTTCAGGTCTCCAAAATACATGGGTAGAATTGGCAGGTAGTAGCTGACTTTAGTCATTTCCTACTTGCCTCTACTTGTATTTGACACCTTTTAAGGATCCTTGGCTAAATGATGAAAAGCAGAATGCCACATGCAAATCCAAAAGGATGGTATATCTTTCAAAGTCACCTTTGCAGATGGGTCTAAATACCCTCCATGTAAAAAGAATATACCTTTTAATGCACACCAAATGACCAAATTCAATTGACCTTAACCTCACATTCCAACAAAATTGTTTCACAAGAAACCCACATTATTTTTAGGTTCTAGTGAGTGTAAACTGGTGTTGTGCATGTAAATGCCAATAGCCATATATATGGCATCTAAATGGTGAGAAGGTGTAAATCTTTATATTTACTTGGTATGCAAGCGAACAAATTTCACATGGTCCCAAAAATTTACACAAAACTGTGTAAGGTTTCACTGGATTTGTTGTCCATTGTGACTTACAACACCTTCTTTGCCTACACAATTACACCCACCCCTCACCCTTCATGCATCAAACTTTGAGCCCTCAATGTTTTTTTTTTTCATTTTCTCACATTCCCATAGTTGCATTGCATTTGGACCTTGAACACTAGCTAGCTTGTAACAACTATATATAGGTAGCAGCGATTCAAAATGGGCACATTCATTGAGGTTTTTTATTGCTCTAGTAAGTGCGTTGAGGTGTTGTTTATTATTGAAGTTCATGAGGTTTTTTGTTGCATATTTTTTATAACATGTAAATTGAGGTTAATCATACACAATGTGGATTGAAGTTCTCCTCCACAAGAAGGGCAGGAACAAGAGATTATGTTAAAAATGAGGAAGAGTTTAGGTACAAAAGCCATATTTAAAACTAGCTGCGCATAAAACATTAACTTGAATTGTCATTGTTTTGCTAGAGTAGTATGTAAAAAGTTATAATGTTTCATGCAAGCTCAGGTGCCTTTTTACAGCCCAACAATTATAGTGTTAGTAGTAGTAGCATCAATAACAATAGCAGTAACAGCAACAACATCCAACCATCAACAATAACAACTGGAAAACAACTCCTTCAACAAGTAACAATTATTAGAGAACATCATTTCCAACAAATAATTGAAAAGGAAAAATCTCTTCCAATAAGCAATAACAGCTCCAACAAGTAACAATTTTTGGAAAACAACATTTCCAACAAACAATATCTATAACAACGTGACAAAAAATAACAATAGACTGTTAGAAAGCTCTAACAATAGCAAATTGTTTCAAGTGAATTTTTTTTCAATACTCAATTGGCATTTTTTTAAAATATTAAATCAATTACATGATTGTAATCCCATCCTATTTGCAATGTGTAGGTTGTGGCAATTAAGGAGATTTCAAGTTCATTGCCAAATGAAGAAGACTCCTTTCATGTCCTAGTTGTTGATGATGTGCACTTGTTTGAATCTCCATATATCAAGCCTACAATTAGGGAAAATTGGGGATCTTCAGCCATTAAAATTAGCATGAATAACATGAATAATCTTGATTCTACTTTTATATACTAATAGAACTCCAAGTTTTTCAAACTAGATTTTTAAACCAAAAAGTACCCGAAAGTGATAGGGGGTCAAAAAATCACTTTGGTTTTTAGGACAAGTCAATTTTAACAAGTCTACTTCGATTAGAATGGTTTTTTTGACCAACCTTATGGTGGTGTTTTTTATTTTAAAAATTTATTAGTGATAAAATGTGACATGTTGTAACGTCATTTCAACACCTCACGTGTCATCATTTGATTAGTGAAATTATAAGTCAATGGGTTAATAAATTAATTAAAAATGTAGGTAGGTAGATGATAACCTAGTCTACCCTAGGCTAATTTATCCTAGCTTAGCCTAACCTAACTTATTAATCTTCCTAATCACCTTAGCCTCTAAACATACACATAGGTTGCAAGTGTTAAGAGTTGAACCTCTCACCTTCACCATAACAAACCAAGTCTTTACCAAAGGACTACACCATCAAAAGATGTCAAATTTTGTCAAATTTTTTATTTCACATGTTACAAAATTGCAAAAAAATAGTTGACTAAATCTAGTGACTAAACATATTTAATGATTAAATCCAATGACTAAACTTAATGGTTAAACTTGTTTAACAATTAAATCCAATGGCTAAATTTAATGGTTAAACATATTTAATGATTAAATTCAATGGCTAAACATATTTAATGATTCAATACAACAGTTGAACTGAATAGTTAAACATATTTAACAACTAAATACAATGACTAAACTTATTTAATGAAAAATTTCAATGGCCACATTTAATGGCTAAACTTATTTAATGATTTAATTCAATGGCTACATTTAATGGTTAAACCTTTTCAATGATTAATTTTAATAATTGAACTTAGTGGCAAAATATATTTAAATGTTTAATTCTGATGGCAAAACTTAATGGCTACATCTAATTAATGATTAAATTCAATAGCTAAATTTAGTACCAAAATATATTTTATGATTAATTTTAATGGCTAAATTTAATGGTTAAACATATAATGATTAAATGATTTGCTAATTAATATAAACTAAATAACTATATTTATTTAATGACTAAATATAATGGCTAAACATAATGATTAAATTTAAGTTGAACCTAATGATTAAACCTAAGTTGAATTTAATGGTTAAATTTGGTTTAAATGATTGGCTAAAATTGGTCAAACCTAACAATTAAACCTTATGGCTAAATGGGTTATAGGAAGGTGAATTGAAAGTAACCATGTGGGTAGTTGGGTAGGTGAAAAGGTATAGGTTGAGAGGTAGGTGGGTTGGTTTTTTTTTACTAAGTCAATAGTTATTTTGACTAAGCTTGTTTATTTAACCTTTTTGCAATTGGCCCTATTGATTAAAGTATAATCCTTTTGATTGAAGTGGTTTTTTGGGCTCAAATTTGACTAGGTGGCTACTTGACATATGGTCAATTCAGTCGTCATAATCAAATTGATTAATCAAAACATACCCATGTCATTGAGTAGTTTGGCTTCCAGTTAAAAAATACATCATGTTATTCAATCAAAAACAACATTTAAGTCAATGTGCATAGTTGAAAAACTTGAAATTCTAGTAGTGAAGGATCAAACGAATTAATGATTTTACATAAGTAAATCAAATTTTGGGCTACTTCAAATCATAAGTTTGTTCTATGGGCGTTCTTTGTTGTGAAAAATGGGGGTCTTTTTAATTGTGATGAAATGCAACAATTGAAATGTAATATTTGTTTTCCATATGTTGTCCTTGAATTGACTAAGAAGAAAACAAAGGAGAAGGGGGTCATTGCATATAACAAATTATTTGTAATGAGATTTATGAAATGACACGTTGAAATTGAACGTTTTGAGCTTCTATTTACATACCTTATGGAATTTATTTCTACTATTGATGACATTTCAAGAAGGAATGGTGACAGTGGTTAATTCATATAACCAACCAAAAAACATTTAAAAGTAAAATGTAATGTAATTTTTGTCGTTTTGGGAAGCAAAATTCCTTACAAAAAGCAAAATGAAACTCAAAAACCATTTTTGGAAGATATGTTATTGTTCATAGCTAAAGAGTTTTTCCCTTTAAGTAGTTGTGAAAATGTATGGATGCATAGGTTGGCTTTGAAGTTTAATCCCAAATTGGTAAAATGGCATTGTTTAAATAAATCCTTCTGGCTAAGGCTCCTCGTTGTTTAAATTTGCATGTGTGACCTTAACTCGATGCCATGGCTACATTTGATTTGTGGATGAATAGGGGGCAACATGAACCTTTTTTCTTGTAATAAACTTGTTATTTACATATTGGAAACATTGTCATGTTACAATAACCCTTTTTAATGTTAATGATATCATTAAGCATGGGTTGTCAAGGTAATTGAAGCCTTGCTTGAAAAGTTTTGTCTTGCTTCAAAAATCTTGTGTTATGTGAAAGATGAAGGTACCAAAGCATGACCACGGCCCTAAAGTTTGTAAACTCCATTTGATGGTGCATGCTTTGGACATGTTATGAACAAGGCAATTAATATGCAACCAATGATAACACGATTTCCAAGGATTTAGGCCCAATTAATGTGAAACCTAAACATCTCTTCAAGCTTACATCACATGGCCAAAAAAATCAAGTATGTTAACAATTTTGATATTTGTAATGTAAGCATTCATAAGATATGAAATGTTCAATAAAATTGATCCTTCATTTCCATTGTGCATTGTAAGCAAGGGAACAAAATAATGGAATTGAACATGTTTAGATTATGGTTTATTTGCACATAAATTAGCAACTCCAATGAAATGATGTTTTGCATCATAATGTTTTAGTAATGGTTAACTTATCAAGTTGCAATTATCAATTGTTATAGTCATCAAATGAAAGTTTTAGTTAAGAAGATTTTTTTAACATGGACTTAGGGCCATTGTTGAGGCAATTTGTGATGCATTATTTCCTATTGTAAACTGCATGTGTGGTTAACCAACATTGTGGGTATTGCCTACTATTTATATTTTTACTTTAAAAATCAAATTGTATTTATTACTTTCCAAGGACAAATCAGAATTGTAGGCAAAGGTTGTTGTTTTTGAGGACATGGATATGTGCACCAAGGTCAAACACTATGATGCCAACATGTGAAAGCAAGTAACAAATTGTTTTGAGGTCCTTCTTTAATTTCATGGATTGTTTCAAGATTTTTAAATATCACAATATGTTTGTTTTCATGTTAGATCCCTAATTTAAAGACTCAAGTTTTGTGGGAGATTATGTTAGCCATGTTTTAATAATTGAAATTGTTGGCACTTGTGGTAGTTCATTCCTCTTTCCAATTCTCAAAACTTTGTATTGGAAATTGTAGGGATGGTATGCTAGAAGTTGTGCACAATACTAATGTTATTTTTGGAGTAGGGATGTCCAAGGATGAATTTTTTTTTTAACAAATAAATGTTTTTTCATCTACTTAAAAATGTTGTGGATTATTATTATTATTTTGGCAATTTGCACATTTCAAATTAATTTTTGGGGATTGTGTGTAAATGTAGGTTTAATGGGAATTGTCATGTTCGCCCATGTTTGATGTGCCATTGAAAGAAGCATGTAACTTCTTTTTTTTGTAGATATTGCCATAGGTCTTTGTTGATGTTGATTTGGTGTGAAGGATTTGATCTCCTAGTTCTTTTGATCAAGAATTGGCTTGATGAGCCCATTGTTGGCGTTGAGGATAAATGAGGATCTAAATATGTGGATGGGTTTGGTCAGGTTGAAAAGGAGATACTAGATGTGATGGATATTGAATGTTTTGATGAAGTTGAAAATCATGTAAAGGATTGTACCCAACATTGGGACATCTATCCATGATTTTGGTTTAATGTTTTATTCATGATGCACATGGTGCCTTTTTAGTTTTGATTGAATTCATGTGTCCCTCTTGCCACTTTGTAAATGTGCCAATTCAATGATCACATTGCACACTAAAATTGTATGTTTGTAATTTGTAATTCCTTTCGTGTGAATGAAATAAAATTTTACAAGTTGTGGCATTTTATTTGTTTCATTTTCTTTTCTTTTCACCTTGTTTTTACAAGGTGTGAAAAAAATGTATGTAAAAAAATTACACTTACATTTACGTTGTTTTACATGGCTTAAAATGATTTACACAATTTTAAACACTTACAATATGCCACATCTTGTACATTTACATGTTTTGTAGTTGGACTACACACATTTACACTTACCCAACATGTAAATAATTTTTCTTACATCATTTACATTTACATGGAGTGTAAGTTCTAAACCGTATACACATAAATTAGGCCAACTACCTTGTTGGCTTCTTTGTCACAACTAATTCAACAAATAGCCCATTCATTTAACTTAATCACTATTTACAATCCCCACTTCAAAACCTTGTCCCAACTTATTTCAATGAAGAATCTATTAGTTAAAAACTCAATCTTCCAAAGCTCACCTAAAGATTCCCCCCCTCTTTTCCATGTTCTTAGTTTTCTTGAATAATAGTTACAAATCCAATTCATTCAAATAATTTAATGAGGTAAAATGAAACTAGTTGTGACAAATTTATAATCACTAAATATTGCAAATAACCAATCATGTAAAACTCAATCCAAAACTTGAAACCCACTCATTCCCCTATTGTGTGAAATTCCAAAATTATCATTTAAAATATGCCTTATGATGAAAAAATTGAATCATATGCTTTCCATTGTTTGCATAAAGGTGACCAAAGGGGATGTTACAATAAACATCAAAAGGTTGAAAAAGGTTTGAAGAAAAGATGTGAAAAAGGTTTACCATATTTTGGTTGAAGATTTTTGCCATGTTGTTAGGTTGTGTACCATATATTTGTGTAGAAGTTTCCTATGATGAATCATTTTGATTATTTAAAAATTATAAAATAATGAAGGTGGTCCTTTAACCTTGAATTGAAAACATTTTTCACAAAGAAGAAAAATAAAAAGAAAAGATTGCCTTGCCATATCCTTTGTGTGAAAGATTTGAATTACTATGGATGCACACTATTTACTTAAAGTGCATTGTTATAATAAATGTGTTTTGCAATATTTTTTTTTTGACATGCACCCAATGGCTTGCCACATGGTATTAGGGCAAACTTTCCAAAGTAATGTGTTGTGAAAGACTTGTAAATTTTGGGCACACTCCCTAACTCCTTGCATTGGGACACAAGGTGTGTGCAAGAACTTTGGGATGCAATTAAGTTGAGCTCCTCAAGTTGAACTCATGCACACATCAAAATGCACAAACGAAAATAAGATGGTGGTTAATGCACTTGGAATTAACTTGATCCATAAACAAACCATGGGACTCACAAGGTTCACCATGGTCAAAACTTGAAAGGAATCAACATTTTCATGTTCACAATATACTCTAAAATTGTCCCCAAGGGCTATATCAAAATCACTTTTGGAAGGACTTCTAGGAGTTTGATAGGTTGATTCCAATCCATTTGGAGGCTAATAAATTTCTCATTGTGCTTCTAATTGGAAAACTTTTTTTTAAAATTTTTTCCAAGGACATATCAAGCTCCCAAATGGGAGTTGATTTGACCCTTATGTGAAATGATTAAATGGTTAAGAGTCATTTTCATAGTTTGATTTTCAACCTTTCAAATGGCCATAACTTGTGTTCCAATTGGATTTGTCAACACAACCTCATTTTAGATATCTATTTTTCAAAAGAAGAACCAATGGTTTAAAAAAGGCCCAATTTGATCAAATCTTGTTCCAAAAAATTGATACACCTTAAAATTCCAAACTACTAAAGTGAAAGTTAACCTTGGAAATCTTGGAAACACTTCCCTTTGACTTCAACAAATTTCCAATTCATTTGGGAATGTGTATGCACCCACTTTAATTCACTCCATATCTCAATGTGTTGCTATGTTCAAAATTTTCAATTTCCTTTCAATTTGGGAAGGACACTTTGTTGCCATTTTGTGAGTTGATCACACACCCAAGTTAGGGTTCTAATACCTTTTTTGAAATGTTGATTTGAATTGCATGTCCCATGTGACCATCCTAAGAACATTTCCACTTTTAGCATGACATTCACCTTATTATTACACACACAATGACCAATCATGTGAAAGTGTAGGGTATAAGGTTGCCATAAAACCCTCTTCATGGCCCCATGCATACATAACACCACAAAATGCTATGTCATTTTTTTCCTTTTACTAGTCATTCCTACGCCCTCATTCTTGTGCCCCATTTTTTTATTCTCCTATTTTGTCTTATGTTAGATAACTATTTCTTGTATTTTATGTCCATTGTTATGCATGCTAACATGAAGGCAAACTTTATTTGGCAAAATATCTATTGAGTTGAACAATGATGAAGATGACGAGGATTTTGTGTACATGTGTGTGAAGCCACTGTTGGGCATCAACTTGTGAAAAGTCACTATGGAAATAGTAGATTCGAGCATAAACCCAATGTTCCTAAGGATATATAGATTGGTGAAGAGAGAATCCAAAGAGATTATTTTGCTCAAATGCATGTGTATGATGAAAAATTGTTTCGTAGGCAATATGAAATGCACATGTCATTTTTCATTCACATCATGGAGCTTGTGGCTCAACAAGATTGTTATTTTGTGTAGAAATAATGCATGCATAGGGTGATGGGCCTTTCCATAGTTCAAAAAGTTAGAATTGTTTGTATGCAACTTGCATATATGGAATGATAGTTAATGTTATGGACAAATTTTATTTAGGAGAAAACATTGCAATGTTAAGCTTGAAGTGATTTGTAAGGGTGATGGTTAAAGTTTTAAAAAAAAAAACCTTTGCTTGCCCGCTAACATTGATTTGGAAAAACAAATGTGTATCAATTTTGATAGGTGTTTTTGGGAATGTTCACATCTTTGGATTATGTACACTATAGTTAGAAAAATTGTCCAATTGTTTGGCAAGGGCAATTTTTAGACAAGAGAAGTCCACCTTTCAATCATTTTAGAAGTTGTTGATCAAAAGGTGCATTCTTTTTTTTAAGAATCAACTTTGGTGTAGCCACTATTTAGATTTGAAAGTTTTATGCTTTCAAAATGAATGCATTGTAATTTTTTTATATGGAGATGTTCATTTTGTATTATGTTGTTAGAATTCAAAGCAAGAGATGATGATAACAAGAATGAGGGATGCAAAAAAAAAAGTGTTTCTAATCAATCCTTTCGTTACGTAATGGAATGTTAAAATGTATTGAAATTTTTATTTATGACATATTTATGGGAACCTCTTTAAATAAAACTCTCACATAATAATACAATGCAACAATTACACTCTTTTTTTTGACAACTTGTAAAT
>Ga0209208_10003314_pt1 | contig 23113 bp, 21 predicted proteins | sample S1TSphfallax_3_FD_187694 | JGI IMG/M metagenome (GOLD analysis project Ga0209208, IMG submission 187694) | Host-associated microbial communities from peat moss isolated from Minnesota, USA - S1T2_Fd - Sphagnum fallax MG (SPAdes) (version 2) | ecosystem: Host-associated > Plants > Peat moss >...
GTGGCTTGTCCCAACACCAAAGGGTGTCCCGGAAAGTGAACTAACCACTTGGGTGGTTTGTTTTGATGCAGATTCAAGCTTGATCAACTAATACCTCTTCCTAGTCTAATCCATGGGCTCCCAACTCGACCCTCTACCCCTTTCTAGAGTTGGAAGCCGGGAGCGCCTTCCGAATCCCAACTTTCCGCAACTACATTTTGGTGAACCCTCAAGTGGGTTCACCCCGGGACTTGGGAGTGCGTCATGCTGCTTTGCAATAACTGTAATGGTGGATACCATCTCTTCTGCCTCAAGCCGGAGCTCACTCAAGTTCCCGCCGACAATTGGTACTATTCATCATGCTCTCCTACATCACCTTGATTCCTACTCAGACCATGCCACGCGTTTCCTAGCTCAGGTCGGGGGGGGGGATACATGAGAATTTCATTTCAGCCTCCCTTGTGCATTGTATATATATGTGTGTGCATGCATTTCTTTTTAGTTGATTAGTTTCTATCTTTAATTGGTTTTAGTTTGTTTGTTTAGTAGAGTTTCTTGCGGATTCACACCCTTATGACTCTATATGTCACGACACTACATGTCACGACAATTTTAAGAATTCATCCTAGTCCAATGTTAATGTTTTAACACCTTGTTTTTTGTTGAGAGTTAAGGAACATGCCTTGTATTTGCATGAATTGTGGCAAAACTATGAATCAAGGAAGAATTTATTATTGATACCATTTGATAAACCTAGGTGTGCATCATATAACATTTAAACCAAATAGGTAATGGGATGAATGTTGTCTATTTATGAAGTGTAAAATGTTTAGTTATAGGATAACACATGTGTTAACATGAAAGGCAAATTGTTTAGAATGGGTTATTTTAAAATTCACAAACCCTTTTTTTGGAAAATGCAAATTTATAGATTTCTCACTTAATTAGAGGTTTGTAATCATCTATAAGAACCCACCAAAAACACCACAAATGGCTTTTGAAACCCATGGGTTAAACGTGAATCCTTTGTGAACGTTAATTTTTAAATTGTTTAAGCACTTGGTCGTTAGTATAGTTACCCTAACAATTAGCCTTTTCACAAATCATTGAAGTCTTTCCACACATGTTGGTACCCCACACCTATATATTGTAGAATGTTTTCAAACAACCCACTTGTAAAGCTCAATTGTCCTTATTAAACCATATATGCCCTTCATGTACATGGCCACCATGCAATAATCACAATCTTATTATAAATCCCTTGTAAACAATTTATCTATTATGGAAGGTTGTTTGTTTGTTTGGTTTTTAGTTGAGATCTCCCAAACCATGATATGCTCTTAGTACCATTGGAAAGCCCTCAATGATTAAAGTGCATTGTGGTGGTTTGTTTAGACATATATTCCAAGAGTTGTTGAATATTGAACAATTTTGTCAAAGAAAATTCAACAAATCAAAACAAAAAATTATAGGTAAAATTTGTTGGGCCCTAATTAACCTAACCCATTTTTGGTTAAATTTAGGTAGTCGGCTGATAGAGTTTTGGGGTAACCCTGGGTTCATGGGATAGGATGGGGGGTTGGATCTTATTTTAGATGGACTACCAACGGGCAGGTGGTTTGGATAGGATAAGGTGGGGAATAGGTTAGCTGGATTAGGTTAAAACATAATTATCCTATCTTACCTAAATTAGTTAAGTCTATTGGATAGAAAGGTAAATGTGAGGTGGAAGTGGCTTTTAGGAAAGTGCCAAGAATTAGGTTTAAGTTAGGAAGGCAAAAATATGTTCATCTTGAAGCTAGGAAAAAAGGTTGGCAAAACATTGTTAACTACTTTTCCACCTCTCAGAATGATGAGTAGTGTGTGATGGAGTGAAAATGGGTGAAAATTGATGATGATGTTGTCAAATCTAGGCTTTTAAAGGGTTGAGCATATCATGAATATGCAAGGTGGGTAAGGGGGCGGTTATTACGTCATGGGGATGTGAGTTTCCAAGGGAGGGTCGCTTGCAAGCAACATGGTAGAAGTGGTGGCAAAAGGCAACGTTTGTTGATAATGGCGGTTGTTCAAGGGAGGATTACAATTGTTGCTTTGTTCAAGGGCAAATGGGGATGGAGGTACTATGAACTAGTGTTTGGTCTTGGAGGATAGAGGTAGAAAAAGGGAGGAGATGAAAGGAGGAGGGGTTGATTTAAGGAGAAATAGAAGGTTTGCCTTTTTGAAGCTATAATAAGGAAAGTAGGCGGGAAGAGAATAGGTTTCAAGGAGCTTGAGTAGGTAGTGAATGTTAGTGTGGTTGAAAGTAAGAAGTGAGGTGATTAGAGAAGGAAGGAAGAAGAGGAAATAATGTTATTTTTAAGCAGGAGGATGTTTTGTTAAGTACGAGTAGAAGTTTGATTGGAGTAGGAAAAAACCAACTAGGGATTAAAAATTCCATTGTAATTTATTTATTTATTTGGAAATGTGAAACTTTGGTTTGAGAAAGTCTTGTTCCAATTTGTGTGTTTGTGTAGTCATGTACTTGTAATTCCCTTGTTTAGGGTTTTGGGTAGCCATAACATGAGTAAGGGGATAAAGTGATGAATAGGAAGGGAGTTGTTATTTGGTTCAAACAAAAGCATAATAGAGTAAGATACCTGCAGAGAAACATAGAAATTTATTGTTTATTTATGACACCTCTTAGATGTCCTCCAAGGGGTTGGGGGAACAATTTTGAAAGGTTGGGGGAGTGGTTTAGAGCAAGGTGTTATAGGTGACTAATTTTGTGTTAACAAAATTAGTTCAAACTTTTGATATTGTTGGAAAGCCCTTGACAATTGGATTTCAAGGAGGTGATTTCATAGATTTTAGACCTACGGTGAGAGAGATATTGAATTTGGATTAATTTTGATCATTGAAAATTCAACTAAATTACAAAGACTGGTTTTGGAAGGAGAAAGTAGTTTGGTAACGAGTTCACACTTGGGACAATGGCACATGCCCCCTGCTAGTTACCTGAATGAAGAACTCACGTGGACTGCCCTCTCGGTAATCAAGACCTAATAAGCAATCATTATTTTTGGGTAAAAAATTGCAAAAAGATGACACCAATTCAAAATTTTGGTGAAAATTCCCTTGTTCTTCAGAAAAAAATTGCCAAATTTTGCTCATAATTTGTTTTTTGGGGGAGGGTGTGGCCACAAGTGTATATACTGGCTGCACTTTGAATGGTCCTCCTGTACAAAATTGTTGCCAATAAAGTTGCAATTTGCCTGGGGAGGAGGAGGCCTTTCTTGCCACTGTTGTTGCTACACTACAAAATTGAAAAAGAAAACAAACTGATAAGCCAAAATTGGCTTTTGCACCAAGCCAAAAGAATTAGGCTTTTAGGGGAAAAAATAAAAAATAAAAATCTTTTTGGCCCATGAGCATCACCTGTACCACATGAGCCAGCACCCTTAGAAAGAAAAACCTGGACAAAAAGACATCTGGCGAATGAGGCGCAGTCCAAAGCACCTTTGGGGCCAATAACTAGTCAATCCACGTGCAAGTGAAAAATCCCTGGTGCTGGACTGACTTGCCCTTTGCCTGGTGGGTGGGGTCTTTATATGGCACATGTACCTCACGTTGTGTTCCGAGTGGCCAGTGGCCACCTGTCAAAGGTCCTTAGTTACAGTACCCAGTACCTCCAGTAGGATCTTGCCACCTCCCTGGGCCCCCCCAACCTCCTCTCACATGTGCCCCACCTATACTCAGATCCTCAAATCCAGCAACTACATTTCTCATAATGAGCCAAATTCTTCTAATCACGAGATCCAGGGAAACTGCAGCTATTGTGGGGGCGTACATCGATCCTTGAACCCTACCCTACAACCCATGTTTCAATAATAATAATAATAATAATAATTTGGGGAAATTTTGATATTTCTAAAAAATGGCTATCGTGATTGCAAAGTGGGAGTAATTCTGGCTAGAAAATGTATGTCAAAGCAGTTTTGTTTCGTTCTACATGCTGAAAATGCACTAGTCAAGTGATTGAATTGTTTTCAAGTAAAATTTGACTATAGAGTGTGCATTAGTGTTTTCTCTTTTTTTTCCCCATTTTTTTAACATTGAAAATTTGGTGAATTTTAATAGAAAATTAGAAAAATTAGTCAAATTAACAGTAGGAAAAGAAATTCCAGAAATTTCTTAACTTCTTTGACAAAAAATCCTTCATGTTTTTACTAGCTTGCCTGTAAACCTTTAAGCAATTAGGCTATATAGCTTACCCTAGCCACTGAAAAAAGACTACCTCTATCTATCCCTTCCCATTCCTTATTCTCAATTTCTTTCTTTTGTGCACATTCGCCACTTTTTGTCTTAGAATCTCTCAATCTCCTCCCATACATACTTGGTTTCTTTTTCATTTTTGCGTGCTTTTACTGAGGCAAAAGTCCTCCTTCAGATTCACGTGCAAACTCACAAGATAAGGTGACCTTGGTGATGGTCCGTGAAAAGTTTTAAAAACATGCCTCCACCCACATCACATAGCTTCAAGGACACCATCGACCCTTCTTCACTTTTGGTAATTGCTTGGGCTCTTCAAGCTGGAGCCAATGTTCACCCGAATGAAACAAATAACATGGTTCATCAACACAGATTTATTTAAATCCCTCTTTAAACCCTAAACCCTAGTTCAAATTATGTTCAGATCACCTCACTGTCTGTTCCAAATATTACATTCGATGGTGCTCAAAATACTGACAAACTTTACTCTTTGAAACATTGCGTTTATGGTAACAAAAATTATGATCAGTTCAGTTTGAGACCTATAATCAATCTGAGGGAGAAGAGACAAAAGAGAAGCAAACCTTGCAAGACCCATCTTCAAAGCATCAAATGAGTAAAAAAAACAAGTTTAAATAATAAAAATGTAAGACACCCCATCAAATCACCTCTCATTCCCAGTGCAGACTTGTTAGAAGCGCTCAGCTCGGCACATGAGTTAGGATCTCCATTATGAATCCCCAGTCTTGCACGTCTGCGTTATAGCAGGTCAACTTGAACTTAGGTGGACTTCTGTACTCTGTACCTCCACTTCCTCTCTTGATAAAGTATGACAAGGTTACATCAATCTTATAATGTACCATCTGTCCTTTCTCAATGGGCACATTTGTTCCCAGACTTCTTAACATGATTAATTACATATTTTCAATGCAGTTGCAGCTTCCCAATGGATGGTGAATGTCTGTGCAGCAAGAAACAAGGCCCTATGTCACTGGCTTTCCATAGGAGTACTGTGATCACAGCAGCCAAATGGAACGAGACCCCGAGAGCTGCTCCACCAATTGTCATGCTATTCCAAGGTTGTACTTCATCCAAATTAAAGTGTACCTAGGTCAATTTCACTGCTACTGGTGAACCTGGTCCAATATAACCAGTCGCCTCTTTATCAGCTGGCAGACACAGACACGGGCAATAAACTAATGCCCAATTTGAACACAACCAGAAAGTTACAACACAATCAACTCACAGATTGTTGAGGAAAGAATTTGCTCAAAACACACACATCAATGCCATCAGATTACAGTTCAAAAAAGTAAAATACAAAATGGGTCCAGGAAGCAGTTATTTTTACAAGTTTCAAGGCAAGCAATCCAATGCCTTTTAAAAGTACCCAAAGCTTTCACAACATTATGGAGCACCCATAGGATGATTATGATTCTCATGATACTGATGATGAAATCTGGTGCACAAATCCTCTGCGTATTGTGCAAATGTATGTAGTTTTGAATCTAATGATGATGGCAAAAATTGGGTAGGTTGAAACTCATCAAGATTGTGGAGAGGTTATTTAGTCCTAGAGGTCTTTTTTTTTTCCTTTTAATTATTTACTCACACAAAGATTAAAATTCCATGGTACAAATTGCTGCATCAATCATGAGGGAGGGGGATCTACATTTCCCATCGGATTTGCATGGCTCTTGAATGTGGCAACAACTGTTGCATCAAGGATCTCCAGAGCAGAACTAGGTGACTTGACATGTCGAGGTGTCTTGTACTGCGATGAGGATGTGCCTCTGCTCACAGCTGAATCCATCAGCTGCTTGAATGCTCCTTCCTTCACTATGCGTAGCTCCAAAGGTCCAATCTGCCCTTCATTTCTCCACCTTCGGTAGCGTGGATTAAAACTGAGATCAAGTGTGTTTGTGCACTTTTGCAATACTTCTGCATCCAGAATTCCATTGCACCTGTGACAATAATCACCCACTGTAAGAAATATCACCCAACTGATCCTCTGCAATTGTCTGTGCTTTGTTACCAAATAACCATTCAATAACAAGACCTGATAGTGTGTGCACTACAGCCAATCAAGTGCCAATAAGAGACAACCATTTGATCATCCCTCATGCTTGTTAGTAGACACAGACAGTACTGCAATTTTTCGTCATGACAGAAATCATTGGCAACGCAGTTTTGGAGATGTGAGCTTGGCCTTGAAGAGGAGAAGCAGAAATCAAGACACAAGCTTTGCAACAAAAAAGCAACCCACTACATGAACAAAGAGCACCAAAATAGAACAGATTCGAGAGATCAAGTCTAACCCGTACCTTGCAGTAATCTCCCAAAACAGTACATAACATGGTGCTGGTGAAGCGAGCATATCTGCCATGCTGCTGAATTCAGCAAGCTCTGTACCTGTTCCCTCCAGCTGTCTTGCAGCCTTGTGTACAACAGAATTGAGTTCTGCTTCATCAGTCTTTTCAGAAGCAATGCTTAGAACAACATTCTGTCTCCCAATGTATTCAAAGATTGGTGTTGTCTTCCGGAAGCCCTTCACCTTCAACACATCCCCGACACGGTACCTATACAAGCCTAGAAAAATAATACCACCAGACCCCACCCAACAGTTCAAAGGTAATGTCAGCAGCACCAGGGATCATACTGGATGCCTGATTTGTGCAGCAGCTGTGTTCTGAATAGAAAAGCACCAGTACTTGGGTATTTCAGCATGTGCAAACTCAAAGGCAATCCTAGAGACTTTAGGGTTTCCCAAAACCTACCAGAAACAGTTGTGATCACAATCTCGTACTCCTTCCCAAGCTCGACATCAGCTGTATCCACCAACTGCGGGGTCTTCTTCCCAGTAGAATGGGGGGCAATGTTATCAGCATGAGAATCATCAGCTGCAACGGGGATGAATTCAAAGTAGGCTGATTCTGGCCATATCATGTATTCGACTTGGTCAGTTGGGCAATTCAGTCGCACATTAAGACCAAGCAAATGGCATTCACATGAACCATAGAAGAGAGAGACAAGTGCTATGTTGTTTCCTGCAAAGTGCTTCAGAATGGGCACGTAGTGCTGCATGCTGCCACTCAATATAGTGGTAATAACCACTGTGTTGGGCCAAATGCGAGGAATGATACCGGCCCAGTCATTTTTGGAGCACTCCCTTTCAATCATGGCTGCAAGCTGCGGGTCTGGTTTCAATATCTTTTCCATGGCTCTTCTGAGTTCAGGGTTTAGAATCTTTGCATTTGGTGTCCCACTTCGAATATCCTCACACATCTCAACCCAACACTTTTGGAGAATCTGCACAGCTGCAACCAAACTTGCTGCAAAAAGGGAGTGGAATTTAACAATTTCTGCAGCCTGAGTCAGGCTGCACACAAGATGGCAGTATGTTGCCTGGTTGAAATCATCACAAAGATACACCTCAATTGGGCTGCAAGACACATCTGGCTCAATACGTGGATCTGTGAACATTGCAGACTTCAGGTAGTTTGTTGTTGCAGATCCAGCTTTTAGCCCACTTGGAGTATCTGTTAGTTTTCCTGCTGATCTCAAATCCAATGATTTCCCATTTCGCCATTCTTTGAACTGTCTGAAATTCCCCATAAAGACGCCCTCCGGCCTAGTCAGGTGACTACCAAGCAAGGCCTGGTGCATCTTATCATGACTGATTGGCAAGTTACACAACCCATAAGACGGAACTTAAAGAAAAAAAACAAGGTTTTCATCACCCACTTCTTCTCCATGAAACAAATGGCGGCAAAGCATTCCAGAAACAACCAGTGCCCAATTTGAGAGCTTCAGGAGAGAGAAAAAGATTAGATCCCCATACTTTTTGCACATTGCATTCACAAGGTTTTGGTAGAAGAGACAGTATTCTGCATATCTAGCTGTCGTTGGTATGTACTTTGGTTTTCCACCCATTGTTCCTGAGCTGCATTTCACAGTATTGGACAGAACCAGATGTAATTTAGAAGTTATTCAATTTCAAACTACTGGAAATAAACAACTGCAGGATATATGAACTTGGCTCCATTCCCACAAAAATCTGTATGTCTCTAGTCTGTTTCATAAGCTTGAAGCTTGCAGTGATCATGGCAAAAAAGAACATCCTTTGTTGCAAGGTCTTGAAATCTGCCGCTTTGAATCCCGAGTTTAGTTAGTATTATACAGTTGATGCTTTAAGTTTGTCTGTTGGGTTGCATTAATTATTTCTACTGTTTGAGCTGAACAAAAAACGCTTTTGTCTTAATTTCAATGCAAATTCATGAAATCCATCCTCAGAGAGCAGAGCAGAGGCCATACTAGTTAGGTAGTAGTTTTCTATGAATGTCATGGAATTTGGCTGTTGCCAGAAAGGAAGTATATGGGAGACTTTCACAATGTGGATTGTTCTGAACTTGGGTTCCCTCCAGGATTAGCTAGAAAGCTCCTAATTTGTACTACAACCAGGGACGACACAGGCAAGAACTTGCAAGTGTTTGTTGGGGGGTGGGTGGCTTTTGTAGGACGGAATGTAGGTTTGGTTTTTTCTGTCTGATTCGAAAGAGTATTACCGGGGTGATTCAGCGGCAGAATCTGAACTCTTGTGAAGAAGAAGGAGACGGAGAAGAGCATGCAAGAAAATCTACAGGAAATGAGTGAGTTTTGACAGGCAGACAGTCACACACACCTGAGCTGAAACTCGACGATGGGTTCGGCAGTGAGGATGGGCGCACTAGTGTCGCCATTCACCAAGCGCAGAATGTCAGTCTCCACATCCTGGTAGTTGATCACAGGCACGCATTGCTTGAAACTGGCGACGTCGGTGCGCCCATTCAGTCCATGTCGCTGCAAATACTCGACGTTGGCATTGCGTGACAGGATATCGTGCAGCTTCTGGCGCTGTATCAATCCCACGTCTGCCGCCACCAAATCCAGAAACGCGTCCGGATCGAAGTCCGGCGCCGTGAAGTCAGTGTCCCGCCTACTGGGCATCACGAACCCATCCTCCTTCTCCACTGAAGAAGAAGAGGAAGAACAATTCACATCATATTTTGACATCATCCCAAAATTCCCATGAGCAATGCACTGATCAGTCGATAACCCATCATGATTCTTGCTCACTGCTCCTCTTGAAACCATCTTAAAACCCTCCCACACACACCCCCCAAACAAAACAAAACAAAAAAAACCCGACAACAGCAAGAACAACACAAGAAGTTCTAAGAAGAAAGGAAAGTCTGGACCTAAGTGGACTTCTAAGTCCCGGATCTTCAAACCACAACCAACAACAACAGTACCAGATTGCAAAGGCTGGAGAGAATTGTAAGATCTGTAATTTTCTTCTGCCTGGAAACAAAAGGGAAGTATTGGAATGTGAAGTTCAAGAGTGAAGAGATAAATTTGAGTATGAAGAAAGACTATGGGGGAGACTTCAAGAGTCCCGGATCTCAAACCACAACAAGGCTGGAGAAGAGAATTGTTAGATCTGTTGGAATAATTATTATTCTGGCCTGGAAACAAAAGGGAAGGGGAAAACAAGCCTGGAATGTGAAGTTGTGTAATGGGATTTATTGGACAAACAAGACTTCCTTTTGGACAAGAAAGGTTGGAGAGTTTCAATTAGCTGATCTATAATTGTGGCTGGAGAAGGGAAAAAACAACAACAACAACAACAAAAAGACTGGAAAGTCTGGAATGTCAAGATTGTGTGAAGAGATTTGACAAGACTTGAGAGACTGATCACCACCCAGATTGAATTTATATATGATCATTTATCGACTGTGTCCCCGCCTGGCCTGGCCTGGCCTGCTCCCCCCTCTCCTACTGCTCAGCTTTCTTTCATTCACTACTTAAGTTTGTAGGCTACAAAGCAACACAAGCCAAGCCAAAGCAGGGAAGAAAAACAAAGCTCAAACTATTAATTAATTCATAAAATCTAGCTACACTTCATGTGGAGTAGCCCTTTAGGGTTTAGCTCAATAATTTATTGGGGAAAGTAAGAAACGTGCATCAAAAGCAGACACTTCTCATCCGCCAATCTAGGCTAGCGACATGTGAGAAAAGGCAGCCTTGAGTGAACCAGCAACGGCGCCTTAGCCCCTCCCCGCCCCCTCCCCCAAGCCCCCCTTTGGTAGCATGGTAAAAATCCCAAAATCCTTTAAATTGTTTCTAAACTAGTGTAGCCCATGCTGTTGGCTCCAGTGTGAACTGGATTACCCAACTAATTTTTCCTTCCAAAAACATTTTTTATAAATTAACTAAATTTTCATTGACAAAAACTACTCAAAAAAGTCAATATTTCCTGTGCCTTAGATATATATTTTTTGGAATCATCTTCATTAAATCTGACTCATGGAGTGCTTTCAAACAATATCAAGAGCCAGACCAAATTTCCCTATAATTTTTAATTTTGATTTTCATGAGTTCTTGGAATTCTTATTCAATATTCAATAACTTCTTCATTGTAGCTCAAAACATTATGAAACTAACTGGGGACACCCCTCTAGGCTATTCATTAAGGGCTTTCAAGTAGAAGAAAAGCATAACAAGAGATGCCATGATTTGGGGACATTCCAACACAACAAACAAACTAACTTCCTTCATAGATAAATGCCTTAAACTAAGTTTCATCATTAGATAATCCTCAAAATAGTGAATTGAAAATTTGCAAAAATATGAAGTTGTCATGTTGAAAATCATTATAATTATCAAAGGCTACACTCTAAATAATTTCATTATTCATATAACAATATTATAGTACATGATGGAATATATATATATATATACACACACACACACACATTTCAAATTTTAAAAAAGATTCCATTTTTGGGGTTTTGGTTTAGGGTACAAACGTGGGTGCTGGTTCACATTTGCAAGAAAAGGTGCAACTCTGAAGAAGAAAAGACTATATATATATATATATATAATTGGGATTTGTGTGTCAAATTCGTAGGTTGGATGCAAACATAGTGGTCAAAGAGTAGGTAGCTAATAAAAAAATGTATCCTTGGGGGGCAATTGTTGGTGGGTTCATGGATTTTTTTTTTCATGTGAACATCTAATTTATCCTTTTTTTGTGCACAAATACCAACAAATACCCCAAATTTGATGCCAACCCCAACTTGTCACACATCATTGTCACCCCCTCACGTTTTGTTTGGACTCTTTGGACAACAGCATATCCTCGCCAACTCTCCCCCTTTCACACACACTCTCTCTCTTTCTTTCTTTCTTTCTTTCTTTTGTTTGGCTAGCAACTTAGTTTTTTGCACATATGTGACTCCTCGTCCCAAGAGGCTTGGCTGAATCAGCACCTACACGTGTATCATGGTAGGAACCCCAAAAACAAATTTGGGTTGCTTGTAAACATGCTAAATATCTGGTCCCTCACTCCCAAGACTAAGGCCTGCTGTAGAGTACCAGTGGAGGAGGCCAATATCTGGGGAATTTTTGAACACTTTTGGCCTATTGTTTGGCCTCAAGATACTAATAAAATCATTTATTATTATTGTTTTTATTTTTTGAAGGTGAAGGATTTCCTATGTAACATTGTTGAGGCCAAGAAGTTGGAATCAAGTTTTGAATGTTTCATTTTTTTCTTCATCTTGTCATATATAAGTATTTGGGTGCTTACACTAGTATGTATTGGTTTTTTTCATCGATGTGTTAACATGGCATAGTCAAAGGCATTACAAGATCTCTTTTGTCAAATTTGCACACATTTTAGAAATAGAGAATATCAATGGTGTTATAAAAAGTGTCTATAACTTTATAGAGAGTTCACCTCATTTTGAGGCAAGTCATTGTTGCTAGGGAGGCCTTGGCCAAGCTCAGTGTTTTTTCAAGTTTCTCACCTTGCCTTCATTTGCAACCAATGAAGGTTTTAGGGTATAGGTTACTTTTTGGCATTCCTTATTGTTTGTTTTTGAATGTTGATATGACTTTCTTTCTGTTCCTCCCTTCCCAATTCAAATTGGTACGTCTTGTAGGGATTCATCATCATCATGGTGAAATCACTCAAAGGTGGACCAAAAAGTCATCTTTTAAAATAAAAAGTGGTCCAAAGTGAAAGTTCATCTCTAATTTTTTTAAATTGTGAATTGGGGCCTAATGTGGGTTCACCCATCATCATCTTGTTTTTCTCTTGTTATCATTTTTAAAAAATAAACAACAAAAGAGATGGGACAAAAATGAAGAGACAAAATAGGTGGTGTAAAGTTTCATTTGATCAAATGATGTAGATTCCAAGGGATAAATAGTATTTTTTTGTCAGAACATTGACCCTTGTCCACAAAGGATTGCAAATTGGTTGCCAAAGTGATAAAAAAAAATTGGCACATCATGAAGCCAAAAAATCATGAATGAAAAGATAATATTTTAGTTTGGCATCAAGACTCCTAATGTAAAGGCCTTTAAACTAATTTCAATGGTTACACCAATAGTATTGCTGAATTCAAGTTTAACCTTGGCCTCAACTCCTTGTGTAGATTGGGCCTACATTGAGGTCTCTAGCTTTCCATGAAGTGATCACAACATATTTTGTGTAAGTGTGACCGTAACAACCTATATGGCATGTTAAAGCAATTCCACCTATGAACAATATTTGGTTTCTAACAATATATCTCACATTCAAAATGAATTTGAAGTTAACTTTTCCCAAGCCCAACCCATAAATATGAGAATTATGAAAGTAAAAGGTGGGAAGCTACTTAAGTAAAATCACATGGACAAGTCCTTGTATTGAGACTATCGTACTACTATATTACATTGTGCTATGTCTTTTGCAAGATCCAACATGACATTGGATTTTGTGCACATATATATTGACCCAAAGCCAAATTTTTACCCCAAACTGGCATAAATTTAATTATATTTCATCCAAAATGTATTGTTAGATGTTTAATATTTGGGTTTCCAATAGTATTTCTCACATCCAAAATGGCTTGAAATTATAAAAAGTGAGAAACTTCTAATCGTAAATCACATAGACCATTCATTTTATTTGTCCAATCAAAAGTAAATGTTAAACTATGCAATGTCTAAATTTTTAATTATAACAACATGTGTGCACAAAAGCTAGCCCAAAGCCATTTTACTACCCAAAACTAGCATGATTTTTACTCTTCTTCACCCAAAACAAGTTGCATAGTGTGTCGGTTTTCCATCCATATTCAACCATACAATAGTATTTTTCACATCCAACATGACATAGGTTTTCTTACTTGGCATAGAATCAAAAGCAAGTGTTAGACTATGAATGGATTTTGCCAACCTCAATATCTTGAGCAAGAATGTTGAGTCATTTAATCAATTTTATTAATCCAACGAGATTTTATTGAATTTAATCCAAAACATGTTGTGCATTGTACAGGTGGAAATGCTCTTACAACAACCCCACCCATATATTCAACATTTGGCTCTATATTTCAATAATTCTCACATCCAAAATTATTTATTTATTATTTCCCTAGCCCCCCTAGTGAACATGAAATTGAGACTATAAAATGATAGAACCTACTAATAACAAACCACTATATTTGGCCAATCAAGAACAAGTTTAAAATTGTGTAGTGGTTTTCTGCCAACCTCAGGATATTGAGCAAAAATGTTGAGCCATAGCCATATTATTGAGTTTATCAAGCAAATTTTTGTTAGTGTTCATACAAAACCTGATTTGTAGTGTGTTAGTGCCTTGGGTGAATCTGCCCCAACATTGGTACCAACACCTAATGAATGACTTAAATGTGAATGGATGAAAAGATCGCCATAACATAGTATAAGTGCTATGGTCTAAGATAGTAAATTAGTAAAGGATTAGGTTACATAGCCTAGGGTAATAAAGTATATTCTAAGGTTCATTGCCACATGATTTTCAAAAAAATTGTTTTCGTATCTTTCATAACCATCACCTAAAGGCTCTTTGTTGCCATAACATTTCAAGTTTTTTGTTCTCTTTGCAACTAACACTTCAGCAACATTTTGTATGACAACATCTATGTTCCATCACTTGTTGACAAGATATTACATTTTGATGCTTTGCTCCATTGACATTTCTACTCTTCTTAAGAAATCATTGTCTAGTAATGTAGAATTCAAAAACCTTTTTCATTGGTTTCAAACTATGGTTTGGAGTGTGACATGCATTATGTTTCTTTCCATCTTAGGCATTTACATAACTATTTGTTTTCAAAAGTCATATAAAATGTTCAAAGACCCATTGTTTCCATGTTTTGAAGGACTCTTGTCTATTGCTATTGGGTGTCTATTTTGTACATACTTTTTCATTGTCTCTTCATACAAATATATGTAATAGTCTGTATTTTACCCATTTTCATTGCCTTTGGGCTTTTTCCCTAGATTTATATTTATGTTTAGATTTTTTTCTTAACAATGTCATGCAATGACAAGATCTTTGATGGAAAATAAAATCTAGGCCAAGGATGATGACTTGTGACTATGCCATGACCTTTGATTTTGCCCATGCTATCACTACTATAAAACATGATTTTAATGTTAATCAAATCATCACTAAATTGATTATAAAGTCAAGGTTGCCAATTTGAAATGATTAATTCTATCTAATTTAAGTAACACCAAAATGAGGTATGTTTGTTATGACTAAAAAAATTAATTGTCCAAATATGACACTTTGTGATTATAATGTTACTTTTGATGATGTGATAGCATTCAAATCTTATATATATAATTTTTAAAAACTTACTAAAACAAATGAAAAAATATGTATTTTTTCATGTTTTCAATTTTTAAAATAATAATCCTACTATTAAGGAAGGTATTTAATTTTTTTTAAAAACTATGTCATGTCAAGATTTCCTAAACCATGACACCTCCAATCAATTATGGGTACCATTGGACTTTCAATGAATAAAAGGTGCATCAAGTTTTTGGACCTATTGTGCAAAAGTTATTGAATATTAATTTCATCATTGAAAATTCAATGAAATCAAAATAATTTTTTTGGGGGCAATTAGGGCATGGTCTTGATATTGTTGGAATTTTTTTAATGATCAATAGGAGATATTAAATCTTAAGTACTTTTTCTCTTTGAAAAATCAAGAATAAATTAAAATTGAAATCAAACTTAGGTTAAAGTAATTGGAATGTACTTTTGGTGTTATTGGAAAGATGTCAATGACTAGAATTTATTAGTGGTGGTTCCATAATTTTTAGACCTAAGGTGCAAGAAATATTGAATATTGAGTAATTTTTACATTTGGAAATTCAGTAATAAATGAAAAATCAAATTTTTAGTGAAAATAAAGTTATAATTTCAAACTTACGCTAAAAAATTTGGGGTAAACTATTGGTGTTTTTAATTTTTCTTTAATGAATAGGATTTAATGGACACAATTTTGTAAATCTTAGACCTAAGATGCATGAAAATATTGAATTTTGAGTAATGAAATCTTAATATTTAGTGACAATTAAAGTTAGATTTCAACTTAAGCCAAAGAAGGGGCACATTCTTGATGTTGTTAGAAAACTCTCAATGAGTCAAATGTAGTGGAGATAATTTTGTAATTTTTAGACTTAAAGTGTACAAATTATTTAGTTTTGAATAAAACATTCCATTGGAAATTTAATAATTTTTTTATTTTTAAAGCCTAAATACATAATAATAATGACATTAAAAACATTTCCAATCAACTTCATTATGAAATGTATTGACATTTGAAAAAAATTAAAATACTGAATTATGTGTCATTATGAAATTAAAATTTCAAAAAAATTAAAATATTATATTCAAATTTCTAATCAATTTCCTTTTTTAAATTAATATTTAATGTTTTGACACATGAAATTTGAAAATTAAAAATCATTAAAGACATTACATTTGTATTTATAAACTGAATAACGTTTTTTAAATATTACATTTGGGTCTTTGAAATACATATTTAAAATTAATCTAATGTTTATATGTATTTGGATGTCAATATTTTTCACCATGTGATGTTGTGATTAGATGGTTAAAGCCTTGGTGTGTGACCAAGAAGGTGGAAGGTTTGGTTTTCTCGTGTCATATGTTAAAAAGTTGACACATAGCATATTATAATGATTTTAAAAATAAAACCAATGGAGTATTAAACATAGGTTTGGCAACCATGTCAAAGCATGGTTGGGGTACCAAAAATGATTGTTTCATTAAATATTTAGTGGACCCTTCACTTGAACATGTCATTGAAACTTAATGACACATTCATATTGAATTTTTTTTTCTTCATAGATACATACATTACTAAGGTATTATTTTATGCATAACATTTCAAATTTGAATGTTTAAAGATTCATAACAAATCCTAGAAAACTTTCCAAGTCTTTGTTTCATGAGAAAACAAAAAGTTCAAGGAGTCACAAAGAATGTTTAGAAATTAATTATTTTGCCTCAAGATTCTTACCATAAACACCTTAACTACTAATGTATATAAAAAAATGTGACCAGAACCAAATGATATATTGCAATGTATAAAATTTCAAAAAAATAAATTTTTTGAAATTTTTGGGCCATTGACAAAACATGGCACACATTGGATAAATTCTATTATTCTTACTTTCATAAGTGAAATAATAGATACTCTAGATGCTTATATAAAATTTGAAGTGAATTTATTTCATTTGACATAAAAAAAAGGGGGAAATTTAAGGCAAGTCACAGGTTTTATGAAAAAAATGTGGATTTGGGTTCTAGGAGTGAGCCCTTATGTTTTAAATGGGGTACCCCAACGTGTTTGGACCCAACCATCAACAATCATGCTGAATTTTATTTTTCTTTGAGTAATCCAATTTGAAAATAAATTTGATGAACCCATGGTAGTCCAACAAATCATACTTGTGATAGTTTTGAGAGTATATATATATATATATATATGTGGCCATGCAAGACATTAGGTCAACTTGACCTTTTCAATCAAATTAGACAAGACATGCTTCAATCATCTTAGTCATTTGAATTCAATCAAGTTCATGACATAAATGACTAATATGTTTTTGACTATAGCAAAAAAATATTAACTATTCATTATGATTGAATTTAGTAGAAAAACCAACATAAAAAACCATGGTCTTGTACTAGTGTACATTGCATTGCCCCTATTCCATCAACATCCCTTGTTGCACCACCTAGTAAACACCACCAACTCCCTCCATACACATTGTCAATTCCCTATAGTTGTTGGTAACATGTGTGTTCTTCCATGTTCCTACAAAAGCTTGTACAAAAAATTGGTGTGCATAAAGTGACATAAATGCCTAAAGTCATTTTGATTCAAAGGATAAAAGATTTGGATTTTTATTCCTTTGGTTTTGCTTGGCAATGAAGGATCTTACTTTATTTTTTTCTAGAAACAAAAAAAGGGGGAATCTAATGTTAGAATTTCAAAAAATAAATAATAAAAACTATTGTAACAATTTATGTTTTAGGAAAGTGTGGTTCACAAAACACTCAAGTGTTCGGTTTATACTATTGGGCATGCATGTCATGATTGTTGACTTTTGTGTAATCAACCAATATGTATCTAGCTTGAATGAAGCTTTAATCATGTCACAATTTTATTTTTCTTGTTTAAACTTGTTATTTGTTGAACTACATATTAAGATTTAAGCCTTTTCCTTTTGAGTTTGATGTCATCTACAAAAACCCTATTGTAAATTTACAAATCTACAGTTTGGATGATTTCACATATAGTTATTGCATTAGTCTAAAGAATTGTCTTTCAATATGAAATTGAAAAGATTGACTATTTTTTGATTCATTGTCTCACCATCAACTTTGATAATAGTTTTGAATACTCGTACATGAACATTTGAATCAAAGTCTTTCTTGTATTCAAAATAGTTAAAAAGTTTCATGTAAGGCCTAAAATAGGGTACTACAAGTTGCCCAAATGTTATTACAACATCTTTTATGGGTTTTGGGGGGGTCTTCTCTTAAATTTGGTGGTATTGATTTGGTAGTAATTATGTTATGTGATGATATGCTTGTGGTTAAATGTATAGGTACATTTACATAAAGTTCTATTTCAAGTATAAAATTTCATCAAGGATGCCATTGTTAGACCTTACTCATACTTGATGCACATATGTGGTCCATAGTTGCACACTTATGCCATTTGGATATGACATTGTTGTAATGGGCAAAGAATTCAATCAACATTGTTGTACATGATACACCTACTTGATATTAATGCATGTTTGTGTCATTTGGGTAGGTGTTGGCAAGGGTTTTTTTCATATTTGTGATGTAATTGATTATCCATATATAGTTTAACCAAATTTGGATACAAATGGGACATGAAAGTAAAATAAATTGAGATTCCTTCACATTTTTTGTTACATGTTAGAATGTCCCAATAGAGAAATATGGTGATATTTCAAAAAAATTGCAAAAATGTGGCATCTAGAATGCCCATATATATATATAACCATTTTGAAATTATTTTAGTTAAATTAATAAATATAGCTAGAAAAAAATTTGGTTGGCATAATAGCAACACCTTTTGTGTTCAATGTTACACTTGACACAATACATTGACATGAATGAAAAAAGTCTTCATTTGGGTAGGGGAGTGCCATAAAGGTGAAATCATCTATGTGCAAAGTTACATTGTTTGACGTAGTTGCAAATTTGTGCCATTTTGGTAGGCTTTGCCACAATGGCTAAGGCATTCCATGAACACAATTTTACTTAATGCACCTACAATTGCATCCCAAATTCAAATTACTAAAGTGTTCCCAAAAATAAATCTTATTATCATCCTTTGAATTATGTTCATTTGCAAATGCAAAATGATATCTTTCAAATAATAATAATAATAATCATATCTTGTTTAGTTTGAAATTTAAGGATCTAGAAATCATAATCTTTTGTGAAACTGAATTTCAAATTAAAATTTTCTTATTATCATTAAGTCATTTTCATCTCATATGATTTTATATATTGTTCAACACACCAAAATGGTCTTGTTTTCTAAGATGTTATACACCCCCATTGCATGATCTATGATTTGAATCAAATGGTTCGTGTTCTAATGTTTTATGCAAAACAAAACATTTATATGGTTTGTAACCATTCTTAAGATTCAAACCCACAACCACATGGAAGTAGGATGTGGTTATTATCACTAGCATGTGAAAGCATGGTAAAGTAAACAATTTTTTTTCCTTATCACTATAAGAAACTAGTAAACAAGTTTTAATGTATTGAAAATAGATTTAAATTTTTTTTTAATGATCAACATGAGGATAATCTTTAATTTATCAAAATGATGTTGATTAATGACATATTTAATATGCATTCAAATAGATTTTTTTTAATAGTTATATATTTTTCTATTTTTTTAGTTGTCCAAACTTGTATAATTAGGTGAAAGTAGATGAACTATTGAATATTCTCCATTTTCAACATGATGTAGGTTTAAAATATATTTGTAAGTTCTCAATGTTTAATTATTATAGTAAAATACATCAAAATTTTAATTAAAAAATAGGTTTAAACTCAATTTGACCAATCATTTTCAAACATATTTGTTGTTACAACCTTAACTTTGGGCTCACAACCAAGGTAAGGGCTTGTAAAGGTGTGGGTTGAAAGTGAAGCCCAGGAATCACATTTCATGTTGTTACGAGTGTAAGAGGGTGTGAGAAAATGAACCCACACATTTTCAAGTGGGCTCTCATTTTGGGAATTGGAGTTTCAATGAACTTTCGAATCTTCAAAGAGTGATTGGAGGGGTTAAAACTCATTAGATTGAAAAGTTCATTATACCATATGGTCAAAAGAAGGGTCGGGAATCAAAATGCCAATTTGATTCTTGACCACTAAAACTTAGGAATCGCCATGATTTACTTGTGTTCAAGTGGTGTGCCACATATCGTTGGAAAGTTTTCAATGAGGGCTATAATTTTACTTTAGACCTCACCTCAATTGGAGGTTTACAAAAAAAGTTATGGGCCTCCAAAGTTGTAAAAGTCCCAATTTCGAAAATTTGGAAGTCTTGAGACAAAATGACATTTGGATGTAGCCCTTGTGATTAATCACAAATAATATTATAAGGGGGAAGGTGGTGGCTACCCCTAAGTCCAAGTTGTGGTGAATCTTTTGAGTCCCTGTGTGCCCGTGGCTCATCCGTGCACCAATTTTTTTTAAACTATACTCCAATCACACTACTAGATTTGGAAGGTTGATGGCTTGGCAAGATTCATCTTGTAAATGGATAGGGAACCAACTCACATACACAACTTGGTGAACATACGACACTAAAAAATTCACCAAATGGTCATGGATTGAACTTGGGTTGCAACATTCATTTGATTTTTAAATGTCTAAAATTCCCATCCTTTTCAAATTAAAAGTTATGTTTCAATTGGGAATTCAATTTTGAAATTGCACAAAAAAAATTGATTGAATTCAAACATAAGGTTTTAAAGGTTGCTCATACACAATCATTCAACATGCAAGGCGGCAAGGTGTGCATCTCCATTCTTTGTCATTCATTGACATTTAGTTGTGACCTCTTATTGGGCCTTTATGGGTACCAAATGTCTAGTTTTTTGGGAATGTATCCTCATGAAACCCCCTTACTACATGTTGGCAAACCACGTGAGATTTAATGGCTATAGATCTTGTCCCTACAATGCCACTTAATAGTTCCTATGTTCTTCCACCTTATCTACAAACAACTCAATACATTTCTTCTTCTTATCAACTTTCCCACTTTCAAACCATGACTTCCATAACATCAACAACCCTACCCACTTCCATCCCCATTGATCCCCCCAAATGTTTTAACTTTACTCTTGTATGGCTTCATTACCACATATAGCAATACCAACTTTAGTCCATAACACAACTTTCAACTTGGTCATTCTTTGACATTCCTTCAAGTGCCTCATGCAACATGTTTTTAGGAATTTTCAATCATAAAAGGTTAATATGGTGTCGACATTCATACCACCTTGTCCCCACCCCTAATCCTTTTGTGCCCATTTGCCCGAACCCTTGTGAACATTATCATTGTTGATCTCACCCTTTAAAATTTTGTGGCCTTGCATCTTCCACATGTAGTTTTTTAGTAGTAGAGGTAGCCCAAACAACATCATAGAGTTATTAAGGTTGCCACCCAAGAAAAAATTCCTCCCCCTAAAAATAGAAATCTTTGGTTGTTTACATAAACAAGCTAAACATTTTAAAAAAGTATGTGCCAATAATATGTGAGAAATGAATGCAAGGTCCTCCACTTTCATTCCACAACAACTACTTTAGACAAAAGGTTTCAATTATGCTTCAAAAATTACAAGACTCCACAATTTTAAATTGAGCAATAACCGTGGATTTGACTACCTCTCGACTTCCATAACTTGCAAACCCTTCACCGATTACCACCTTTGACATTTTTATTCATTGCTGGTAGTTGATAGATGTCTTCTACTTTTGCCCTTGAACACGGATTTTATCCGTTTACTTCTGTTAGGGCATCTCCAGTGCTGCTCAGTATGCGATCCTGCACAGTAAAATTGGATGAAGAAAAGTAAAACAAATGCCAGTTTGGCTGAGGAATTTCAATTATTTCACGTGTTGTGGTGGCTGGTAAAGGGCCCAGCAATGGTCTGAACCTGTAGAAAATAGTGTATCAAATATGATTTGAGTTCTGCTGAGTGATTTTGATTGGTTTCATCATAATGATTGGTCCAAGTGGTTTGCAATGAGTAGTCATGCACCTATTTTCTGTCACAGTTTCAGTTCAATGGGTGGAGTTGCAAAAGAGAAATAACTAAACTTGGATGTGAAAAAACATTTTTGCAGGGCCCCATACTAAGTACAGCTGGAGATGCTGTTAGGCCACGAATCATTGTAGGTGTCGGTTCACTCTGGGCTCACATTGTGGAGTGAGGCCTCTAAATGGTTATGTGTTTATAATTAATTGGGGAGGAAAGTTAAATTTGGACTCAGAAACTCCACCATTTCTTATGAGGGCTCAGGGGATACCTATAATGTCTAGAAGTGCCTTGGGTCATCCAACACCTGCACTTGTACCATGCTTAAAAACTCAAATCTTAGTTTTATTTTCTTTTGTTGCTTCTAAACAATTGTAAGTCCCACACAATTTGAAGACTAAAGCAGAGTTTGTCCAAGTCCAAATTTAACATTTCTCAGGTTTAATATAGCCACTAATAAGAGGACCCACTCCACATAAGGAGGCGTAGTTGCTGGTTCAGCCTGGTACACATGGTGAAGGTATTAGTGTATGTGTGTGGTCGTCAATGGCACTGGCAATGTATCCTGCATAAATGTCTGGCCTCTCATGGTATGAATGATTATTTTATTGGAAAAATTTGGACTAAATGTAAAATTCAAAATTAAAAACAAAGTGATTTTTGGGATTTTCAATGACCAAAATTTCGGAAAAATAAAATAAAAATCTATGTATGGTTCTCATGGATTGCCAAAACTACAAAGGGATGCTTAAATGTTTCAAGCATTATCTTGTTTGTAGCCAAAAATTTGGTTTAAATTTGCGTATGGATGATTGCCACTTGGCTACGTCTTTAAATTGATAAAAAGACAGAGTAAATGATTTATTTATTATTATTATTTTTTCAAATTCCTCAAGTAGGTACACTAGAGAGAATTCTCAGCATGAATTAACATTAAATGCTGACTGTCCTAGGTGGACTGTAGCATTTTGTTAAAGAGTGCTGCTAGCAGTGGCGACCCAGGAAATGCTTAGGTCTAGATATGGCTAATTTAATTAGTTTATTCTATTAAATGGTTAAAATCCCTTAAAATCACAAACTTTTAGTGCTGGTTCTCATTTTCTGAAAAAAAAAATCTCCAAGCCACCCCCAAAAAAAAAAAAAAAAAAAAAAAAAAAAA
>Ga0209208_10003315_pt1 | contig 23111 bp, 20 predicted proteins | sample S1TSphfallax_3_FD_187694 | JGI IMG/M metagenome (GOLD analysis project Ga0209208, IMG submission 187694) | Host-associated microbial communities from peat moss isolated from Minnesota, USA - S1T2_Fd - Sphagnum fallax MG (SPAdes) (version 2) | ecosystem: Host-associated > Plants > Peat moss >...
CATATGCCCACCTGTGCGCCCGTCCAGGTTGGCGAGCGATCAGCGCCGGCGGACCCCAGTGTCTGCCGGCGAGCGGCGGCGGTGTGCGGGCTTTCAAGTTTCGCGATCCCGACGGGCATCCGCTCGAACTGCTCTGGTTTCCGGCGAACCAGGGTCGTGCGCAGTGGCGGCAGCGACAGGACGCGTCCTCCCTGTTCCTGGGGATCGATCATACGGCACTGTCGATCAGCGAAACGCGCCGCAGCCTGCGCTTCTATGCGGCCCTGGGATGGACGATCCGCTATCGCTCGCTGAATCGCGGCACGAGCCAGGCAAGCCTCGACGGTTTGGGCGGCGCCCGGGTGCGTGTACTCGGCTTGCGTGCTGCATCGTCGACGGGACCCGGCATCGAACTACTGGCGTATCGGCCTCCCGGGCGCGGCGCTGCGCCCTTGGCGCCGGCGAACCCGTTCGTGCCGCCGAGCAGCTGCTCGCTCTCCGACGATAGGACGGCGCTCGCCGGCCCCGCATCGATCGGCCCGCCAGCGATCGGGCTGCAGACGCTCTGCGATCCCGATGGCCATCGCCTCGTGCTGCGCGATCAGCCGACATACGCCGACGCGAGCACGACGAATCCTAAACCGCCGACGAGGCCGAGGTTTTTCAGAAACTCCCAGAAATGTTCCAGCCCCTCGCCTTCTTCGAAGCGCCAGAATCCCGGGAAGCGCCAAAACTGATGAAACAGCAGCGCCGTCACGACGCAGAACCCCGCCAGCACGAACGCGGCCCAGCGATCCTCCCATCCCGTGACGATGCAGACGGGCGCGACGAACTCCACGAGGATGCTCATGACGAGCATCATGCGCGGCAGCGGCATTCCGATCGCTTGGCGCATCGCGGAGGGCCAATTGAGGATCTTGTCCAAGGCGCTGAACGGGAACAGAACCACCAAACAAAGGCGCAGCACGGTGGGCGCATAGCGCAGCGCGGCGGGAGCATCGGTGGTGGCGAGATCCATCGCGTAACCGAGTGGGCGGCATGAGCAAAAGTTCCCCAGGCGCCGCCCCGCACGTCGATTATTGGCACCTTTGGACCGATCGCGAAGGTGTGAGCCACCAAAGCCTTTGCGCGCTCGCCGACTTCGAACTCGCGCGTGTCGGCGCCGCCGCGCCGCAATGGAACGATCGCCAGTCGCGAGGCGACTCAACGGTTGTGTTCACGGTCCAGCCCGTGGCTTGGGTCGGGGAATGGCATGAGAATCCCGCGCCCCAGTGGATCGTCGTGCTCTCGGGTCGCTGGTGGATCGAAGCAATGGACGGCAGCCGCATCGAACAGGGTCCGGGAGAGGTCTCCTTCGGCGAGGATCAGGGTTGCGTGACCCAAAACGGTCGGCGCGGGCATCGCTCGGGCACGGTCGGCGACGTTCCGGCCGTGCTCATGACCGTGCAACTGCACGTCGCACCGATCCGCTCGGCCTGCCATTTCCCGTAATCGGTCGCCATGCTGCCCTACGAGATTCTCGACGCGCGCTTTCGCCCTTACGTCCTGCCGAACGCGCCCTTGGAGCGCCTAGCCGACGGGTTCGCGTGGCTCGAAGGTCCGGTCTGGTTCGCAGACCACGGTTGCCTGATCTTCAGCGATCTGCCGAACGATCGGCTCGTGTGCTGGTCGGAGACGGGCGGCGTGCGCGTGTGGCGCAGTCCGAGCGGTTACACCAACGGCAATACGCGCGATCGTCAAGGGCGCCTCATCAGCTGTTGCCATCGGGAGCGCTGCGTGACCCGCACGGAGTGGGACGGGCGCATCACCGTGCTCGCCGAACGCTATGAGTCGAAGCGCTTGAATTCGCCCAACGACGTCGTCTGCCGATCCGACGGCACGATCTGGTTCACCGATCCGATCTATGGGATCAGCACCGATTACGAAGGTGGAAAACAGGCGGCGGAATTGCCGCCGTCGGTCTACCGACTCGACCCCGGCAGCGGCACCTTGCACTGCGTAGCCGACGATTTGGAAGGCCCGAACGGCCTCGCGTTCTCGCCCGATGAGCGACTGCTGTACGTCGCCGACAGCGGCGCGCAGTTCGCGGCCGATCCCCAGCACCAGATCCGGGTGTTCCCGGTGCGCGACCAAGGGCGCCGCCTCGGACGCGGCGAGTTCTTCCACCGCATCTCACCGGGCCATGCGGACGGCTTGCGCATCGACGAGGATGGCAATCTCTGGTGCGGAGCGGCCAACGGCGTGCAATGTATCGCCCCGGACGGCACGAAGCTGGGGCTCATCAAGGTCCCGCATCCGGTCGCCAACCTCAGCTTCGGCGGCCGCAATCGCTGCCGCCTGTTCATCTGCGCCTCGCACAGCTTGTTCGCGATCTACACGAACCAGCGTGGCGCCGTACGCCCGTGACACAGGAGATTCGTCTTATGCCAAACCTCGCCTCGCATTCCACCGGCAGCACGGCGCCCGCGCTCCCTGCGCAACGCGTCCTCGCCGGGCAAAAAGCCTTGATCACGGGCGCCAACTCCGGCATCGGACGCGGCGTCGCCCTCAAGCTCGGCGAGGCCGGGGCGGACGTCGTCGTCAACTACGTCGACGATGAGGCGGCGGCCGAAGCCGTGGTCGCGGCGATCCGGGAAGCCGGCGCGGACGCCATCGCGATCAAGGCGGACGTATCCTCGGAATCGGAGGTTGCCGCGATGTTCGAGCAGGCGATCGGGCACTTCGGCACGGTCGACATCCTGGTCAACAACGCGGGCTTGCAGAGAGACGCCGGGTTCCCGGAAATGACACTGGAACAGTGGCGCAAGGTGCTGGACGTGAACCTCACGGGTCAGTTTCTCTGCGCGCGGCGGGCCGTGACCGAGTTCCTGCGCCGCGGCGTCGTGCCGTCCGTCTCGTGCGCGGCCGGCAAGATCATTTGCATAAGTTCGGTCCACCAGGAAATCCCCTGGGCCGGGCATGTGAACTACGCGACGTCGAAGGGCGGCATCAAATTGCTCATGCAGACGCTCGCGCAGGAACTCGCACCGCACCGCATTCGCGTCAACGGGATTGCTCCGGGCGCGATTCGGACCCCTATCAACACCTCGGCTTGGTCTACGCCCGAAGCGTATGCCAAGCTCATGACGCTCATTCCCTACGGACGCATCGGCGAGCCGGAGGATATCGCGCGCGCCGCGGTCTGGCTCGCCTCCGACCACGCCGACTACGTCGTCGGCACCACTTTATTCGTCGACGGCGGCATGACCCTCTACCCGGGCTTCGCCACGGGCGGTTGAAGCGCGCATGACGCACAGCGGCTACGACGTGATCGTGATCGGCAGTGGACCAGGCGGGGGCGCCGTAGCGCAGCGGCTCGCCGCCGCGGGCAAGCGCATCCTGTTGATCGAGCGCGGCGACTATCTGCCCCGCGGGCGCGCCAACTGGGATGCGCAGACCGTGTTCGTCGACAACGCCTACCAGGCGAAGGAAACCTGGTACGACCGCGACGACCGGCCCTTTCATCCGGGGCTGCACTACTACGTCGGCGGCAATTCGAAGGTCTATGGCGCCGCGCTGCTGCGCCTGCGCGAGCGCGACTTCGAAGCGATCCCGCATGCCGATGGGCTGTCGCCCGCCTGGCCGCTCGGCTATGCCGACTTCGAACCCTACTACGCCGAAGCCGAGCGTCTCTTTCACGTTCACGGCCGGCGCGGCGAGGATCCCACCGAGCCGCCGGCGAGCGGCGATTTCCCTTACGCACCCGTCGCCCACGAAGCGACCATAGAAGCCCTAGCCGCGGGTCTGCGCGCGGGCGGCCTGCACCCCTTCCACCTGCCGCTGGGACTACTGCTCGACGAGCGCGATGGCAAGCCGACGCCCACGAGCATCTGCATCCGCTGCGACACCTTCGACGGTTTTCCCTGCGCCTTGAATGGAAAAGCCGACGCGCAGGTCATCTGCGTGGACCCGGCGCTCGCCGCCCATGCCAACCTGCAACTGCTCACGAACGCCTACGTGAGCCGCCTGGTCGTGGACTCCGCGGGCCGGCGCGTCACGGGCGTCGTCGTCGAACGCCGTGTGGGGGCGCCGGAGGCCGAGCACGTCGAGCACGAGCGCTACAGCGCCGACATCGTCGTCGTGGCCTGCGGCGCGCTGTCGTCCGCGTTGTTGCTGCTGCGCTCGGCCTGTGACAGTCACCCGCAGGGACTTGCGAACGGCTCCGGAATGGTCGGTCGTCATTACATGCGCCACAACCAGTCCGTGCTCATGGCCCTGACGCGCGCGCCGAACCCAACGGTGTTCCAAAAGACGCTTGCGGTCAGCGATTTTTACTTCGGCACGCAGGACTGGAAATACCCTCTCGGCTTGATCCAGATGTGCGCGAGCACGCATGGCGCCCAGCTACGCGGGGAGATCCTGCCGAACTGGCTCGAGTGGCTGCCGCACATGCCATTCGAGCAGATGGCCCGGCACTCGATGAACTTCTGGCTCTCGAGCGAAGACCTGCCGCTGCCCGAGAACCGGATCTATTATTCGGGCGATCGCGTCGTGCTCGAAGTGACCGACACGAACCTCGAGGCCCACCGCCGGCTGCGCCATGCGCTCGAGGCGGCGCTGCGGCAAGGGGGCGCCGAACCGCTCTGGCACGAGCGTGGCCTGTTCCTCAGCCAGGCGATCGCTCTGTCCGGCACGGCGCACCAGGCGGGCACGGCGCGCTTCGGCCGCGACCCGGCATCTTCCGTGCTCGACATCGACTGCAAGGCACATGAACTCGACAACCTCTACGTCGCCGACGCGAGCTTCTTTCCGTCGATCGGCTCCGTCAATCCAACACTCACGATCATCGCGAACGCGCTGCGCATCGCCGATCGCATCCGCGAGCGTTTGCAATGATCGGCGCGAAACCCGCACCACGTCCTGGTGAGCGCGGTGAGCCCGCGGGAGAGCCCGCCTTGGCCATCGAACAGTACGCGTTGATCGGTGACTGCCTGACCGGCGCTCTGGTCGGCAACAATGGGTCGATCGACTGGCTGTGCTGGCCGCGTTTCGACAGCGGCGCGTGTTTCGCGGCCCTGCTTGGAACATCCCGTCACGGCCGATGGCTGATCGCCCCGCAAGATGGAACGGCGCGCGTCGAGCGCCGCTATCGCGGCGACACGCTCATCCTCGAAACCGTCTTCACGAGCGCCGATGGGTCGGTGGCGATCATCGATTTCATGCCGATCGGACGCGAGCATTCCTCGGTGACGCGCATCGTCGAGGGCCGCGGGGGCCGCGTCGCGCTGAAATTCGAGCTGATCCTGCGCTTCGACTATGGATCGGCGACCCCGTGGGTGACCAAGCTGGCCGATGGCGGCGGAATCTGCGCGATCGTGGGTCCCAATACCGTCGTGTTGCGTTCGCCGATCCCGGTGACGGGCCGTGACCAGGCGACGCTCGCCGAATTCTCGATCGGCGCCGGCGAACGCCTCGCCTTCACGCTGAGCTGGGGTCCCTCGCACCTGGCGCCGCCGCCCGCCTACGACGCCTGGTCCGCCTGGGCGCGGACCGAGACGTTCTGGAGCGATTGGGCCGGGCGCTGCGAATATCGGGGCGACTGGCGCAAACCCGTGCTGCGCTCCCTGCTGACCCTGAAAGCTTTGACGTACGCGCCGACCGGCGGCATCGTCGCCGCGCTCACGACCTCCTTGCCCGAGTCGCTCGGCGGCTCACGCAATTGGGATTATCGTTTCTGTTGGCTGCGTGACGCCACCTTGACGCTGATCGCACTCATGGAGGGCGGATACTACGACGAAGCCCGGGCCTGGCGCGCCTGGCTACAACGCAGCATCGCCGGTAATCCGGATGAGTTGCAAATCATGTATGGCATCGGGGGCGAACGGCGCCTCGTCGAATGGACGCCGAACTGGTTGCCGGGCTACCAAGGCGCGGCGCCGGTGCGCATCGGCAACGCCGCCTCGGACCAGCTGCAATTGGACGTCTACGGAGAGGTCGTCGGTGCCTTGCATCATGCGCGCGCGCACGAACTCGCGGCGCCCGAGTCCGCCTGGTCGGTCGGCACGGCCTTCATCGAGCACCTGGAGACGATCTGGGATCAAGCCGACGACGGGATCTGGGAGGTTCGCGGCGGACGGCGGCAATTCACGCATTCGAAAGTCATGGCCTGGGTCGCGCTCGACCGCGCGATCCGCGACGTGGAGACCTTCCGGCTCGAGGCGCCGGTGGCGCGCTGGCGCGCCTTGCGTGACCGGATCCACGCCGAGACCTGCGCCCGCGGCTATGATACGCGGCGCCGGAGTTTCACCCAGAGCTTCGGCAGTCCGGAACTCGACGCGAGCCTCCTGCTCATCCCGCAAACCGGCTTTCTGCCGATCGACGATCCGCGCGTCGGCAACACCATCGCGGCGATCGAACGCGAACTGCTCGCCGACGGTTTCGTACTGCGCTACCGAACCGACCCCGCCGTCGACGGGTTGCCGGCGGGCGAAGGCGCTTTCCTGCCGTGCAGCTTCTGGCTCGCCGACGCGTATAGCTTGCAGGGCCGAATCGGGGAGGGCCGTGCCCTGTTCGAACGCCTGCTTGCGCTGTCGAACGACGTGGGCTTGCTCGCCGAGGAATACGATCCGCGGGCACGTCGTCAGGTCGGCAACTTTCCGCAGGCCTTTTCGCACCTGTCCCTGATCGGCTCGGCACTGACGATGCAAAAGCTCGGCCCGACTCAGCAGGCCGTGACCGACGAGCGGCAATCGGCAGCCGCTGTCGGCGCCGCTCGCAGCACAGTACTTGATGGCCATTGACCCAACGGTCGGTTAGGGCTAAAGTCGGCTTGCTTTATTCAGCCGGACCACACCAGGCAACTAGAGCCAAAATGTCGTGCTGGATAAGGCTTGGAGGCACGAATGACGCCGACCGCTTTTCAAGTTCATAAGTCGTGGTTCATAGCGGCTACGCTGGTACTTTGTATCACTTGCGCGCTCGACGCGATCGTCGCTTGGCTTGTGCCCAAGCCATTTCCCTGGCTCGGATTGATCTCCGGATCCCTGCCTTTGACTATGTTTATCTTCGTCCGTTGGCCCCTGATCTGGAAACAGACACCAAACCCATAACCTGGCCGAGCGTAAGCGAAGCTGCAACGCGACGACATTTGGGCGGCCGCGCCGGCGGCGCGCAAGCGAGAGCTAGCACCAAGGCGGCGAATCCGAAGCAGCGCGGTCGCGTTTCGCAACTCGCCCACGATCTTGTCGAGCTCAGCGTCATCGCGGTACAAATCGCGCTCAGCCGGTCGGCGGCCCGAGCGTCAGGACGAGTTCGGAGTCGCCGCCGAGCCAATCCGGGTGTTTCGCGGTCGTGTCGAAATGGCTCGAGGTCTTGAAGAACTCGTACTTGCCGTTGGCGGCATAGGGCTTGGCCCGCTCGACCAGGGCGCTCACCTCGGCGCCGCTCATCGGCTTGAAGGAGCGCGTCGCGGCGAACGCCTGATCCAGGATTTTCTCGCTGTCGATGCCGGTGATCACGACCGAGGTCGGTAAATTCATAGCGTAATGCAGACACTCGATCGGGGTGATCGGCGCGCCGCTCTTGAGGAACACGCCGTCACCCATCGTCTTCATGCCGAGCACACCGATCTTGTGTTTCACCAGTTCTGGAAGGACCAGGTGCGAGAAGCTGCGAAATGAGGCGTCCATGACGTTGAGCGGCATCTGCACCGTGTCGAACGTGAAGCCGTGCTGCTTTGCCACGTCGAGCATATACAAGTGCACGCGCGGATCCTTGTGACCCGTGAAGCCGATGTAACGCAATTTCCCTTCGCGCTTCGCAGTCGTGAGTGCTTCGAGTGCGCCGCCCTCACCGAAAATGCGGTCTGGATCGTCGAACCGCAGGATCTCGTGAAACTGGACGAGATCGATATGGTCGGTCTTTAGCCGCGTCAAGGACTCCTCGAGCTGCGAGCGGGCCGCTTCTTGGGTGCGACCATCGAGCTTGGTCATGAGAAACGCTTTTTGCCGGTACCCACCCTGCGCGAGCGCCTCACCCATCCACTTCTCGCTGTTGCCGTGCCCGTAGTCCCAGGAGTTGTCGAGGAAGTTGATGCCGCGATCCAAGGCCGCATGGACGAGTCGGACGGCGTCCTGCTCGGTCAAAGGCTGGCGACTGAGATGTGCTCCCCCCATGCCGATCAATGAGACCATTTCCCCTGTGGACCCCAGCCGTCGATAGAGCATGTCGCCACGACGTTCACCGGCATCGGCGACGCGCAGCAGATCATGCGGATCCAGGGAACCCGTCGTGCCGTCCGGATTCATCGGACCTGCGGCGGGCTCCTGGGAGGCTGGCACGGCCTGGGCGAGGGCTACTCCACCCGCCGCTGCGCCCACGCCGACGATCCCGGACTTGATGAATTTTCGACGTTCCATTCAAACCTCCGCGAGTTTCAGGTTGGGTGCAATCCTGCCGTGCAGGCTGCGCAGGGCAGCGCATGCGGCGCCATAGCCATTATCGATGTTGACGACGACGAGTCCCGGAGCGCAGCTGGCGAGCAGCGCGCGCAGCGCAGTCTCGCCGCCCGCCGCGACCCCGTAGCCGACCGAAGTCGGCACGGCGATGATGACCCCCGGGACGAGTCCTGCAAGCACGGTCGGTAGCGCCGCGTCCATGCCGGCCACCGCGATCACGACCGGAAAACTGCCGATCGCCTCGAGACAGGCCGTGAGCCGCCACAGACCCGCGACGCCGACGTCGAGAAAGCTTGCGCTGGAAACGCCGGAAAACGCCAGCGTGCGCTCCGCTTCCCGTGCGACCGGTCCATCGGAGGTGCCCCCGGACACGATTGCGACGCGCGGAGCCTCGGCGTGATCGGGCCTGTGGTCGAAAAACCCCGTTCGTGAAATTTCGCAATAATCCAGGTGCGTAGTCCATTCGCCGAGAGCGCGATATTTTTCCTCTGACAGGCGCGTCAGCAGCAGCGCGCTCCCACGGGCGCGAGCGGCACGCAGGATGCGTATGAGCTGGTCGACCGACTTTCCCTCGGCAAACACGGCCTCGTCGAGACCCGTGCGACGCCTTCGGTCGAAATCCAGGCGGAAGTCGACTGCCGACGCCGCCGCGCTCATGTCGTGGCTCCGTGCACGAATGCACTGCCGTTCCGATAGCCGGCGAATTGCACGGCAGCTTGCGAAGGGCGCGCAGGCTGCTCTTCGATCCGCTGTACGAGCCATTGCGCATCGGTCGCCGTCAAGTTCGTCAAGGTCTCGGGATCCAGCTCGATGACGATGCCAGCGGCCCTTACCCGACAACGCACGACCTTCGGCCGTACGCGCGAGGTCACCAACCGTTCGACCGACTCGATGAAGCGCAAGGTAGCCGCATCGATCGGCAGGCCGGTCTCCATGCGACTCGACAGGCAGGGGGAAGCCGGTAGCTGTGCGACATCGTGCAGCCCGAGATCGGAGGCGAGTTGCCGCACCATCGCCTTGTCGAAGCCGGCTTCGATGTAGGGATGGCGCACGCCGAAGCGCGCGGCGGAACTCAGGCCAGGTCGGTACTCACCGAGATCGTCGATGTTCGCTCCGGACACTATCTGTCGATCGAAATTCGCCTTGATCGCAGAGTAGAGATTGAGCTTGCAGAAGAAGCAGCGGTTCACGGGATTCGCGCGATAATTGGGGTCTTCGAATTCATGCGCGTCGATGAGGACAAGATTCCAGCCCCGTTCCTGCGCGAGCCGCGTGACGCGCTCGGTGGCCTGCCCGGGCACGGCCGGAGAAGTGGCGTGCACGAGGATCGCGCCGATCCCCAAATCCACCGTCAGGGCTGCCAGCGTCACACTGTCGACGCCGCCGCTCACGGCAATGACGGGACGCTCTATCGCCCGCAGCACGTCGTCAAGTTTAGTTCGCATGGTTCTCGATTTCCGGGCCGACAGCGGACACAGACTCATCCGCGTCCAGCGCCATGCGCTCCGCCGCCCGCCGTAGAAAGCTGCGCCGGGAGTGTCCCTCGTGCAGCAGTACATCATCCGACTCAGCTTTCGCGGTCGGGCCTCCTGGGCGACTCACGAGTTTGACGCGCAGGCGCTGGCCCTCGACGCTGACGTCCTTGATCCGCCGCTCGAGTCCGATGCCTTGCACCAGGCGATGGCGCAAACCGATCGTTGTCGTCTCGCGAAAGCAGGCCTCGGTAACCTCGGAAAGTGAGGACCGACGCGCGAGCACACGCACGGAAGCCATCATCCGACCTTTCTTGCCGAACACTGGCGCGTGGGTGACGTCGAGCACGCCCGAATGAGCGCGCAGGCGATCCAGCCCGGCCGCAAGTTCCTCGCCCGACTGGTCGTCGATCTCGAATTCCAACACATGAATGTCCCGGGGGCTGCTCGGAGCAGTGGCGGCGTCGGCAAAACACAGCACGCGCAGATGGTTGCTGATGCCCGGAATGGTGCGGACGCCAAAGCCGATGCCGCTGGCGCACAGAGTGCGCACCGCAGGCCCGCCGATCGCTCCCTCGGCGCCCGGCGGACAGAGGTAGCGCAGGATCGCAGCGCCGGTCGGTGTCACGCGTTCCCCGGGGAAGCCATCGTCGATGGTTGCCTGGCCGCGGAGCAACAGGGCCGTGGCCGGCGCCGGAACCGGGAGCCAGCCATGATCCGTCATCACTCTGCCGCGACCCACAGGCGCTGGCGATGTGGTCCAACGCGACGCGCCCACGGCGTCGATCAGCGTCGCAGCCCCCACGATGTCGGCAATCGAGTCGTATGCGCCCACCTCGTGAAAAGCCACAGCGTCCGCGACGACTCCGTGCACCTCGGCCTCAGCGTCGGCGATCAATTGGAAGATGCCGACCGAGTGGGCTCGAACCGCCGCCGACAGCGGGGCGGCGAGCAGCCGCCCGCGGATCGCGCGCCACGACGTGTGGGCATGCACCTTGCCGATTCCCCCTTGGGCGGTCCCCGAGCGTCGCGTCGACCCTTCGACGCGGAAGCGGGAACCGCGCACGATCGAGTCCGTGTGCCTAAGCAACTGACAGTCGACTGGAAAATCGTCAGCGAGCGTGGCAATGGCGTCCAAGACGCGCGTCTCATGCTGGGGAAAAGCATCCAGCAGGGCGGCGATGAACATGTCGCCTGCGATGCCGCCAAGCATGTCGAGATGGATCTGCAAGGCGCCGCGCCCTCGATTTGACGATGGAGCACGAGCTTTTCATACCACTGGAATCGCCCAATGTCAGACGAGCGCGCCACCGAGCGTCAGACAGAATGACCCCTACTGCGCAGGTAAATCCAACCAGGGCGGGAGGCTAGGACTTCGCAGTGCCTCCCGGTGTAGGCCGCGACGCCTTGTGCGACCGCTCTAGCGCTGACGCAATGTTCCCCGCTCGATCGGTTCGCAGTTGAAAAGCCGGGTGTGCTCCGTCTGATCGGTCTCGTCGACGATGTTCAACAGCAACTCCACCGCGGTGACGATGATTTTTGCCGCCGGTTGCTGAATCGTCGTGAGGTTATAAGCGGGCCACGCCGCCATCGCCATGTTGTCGAATCCGATGACCCCGACATCGCGCGGCACCTCGACGCCAGCCTCCCGGCACGCATCCATGGCGCCCATGGCGAGAACGTCATCACCGCAAAACACGGCATCTACTCCGCCGTTGCGCAGCAGTTGCTTCATCAATGTGAAGCCGGCCTCGTGACAATACGAATGCCCGTAAACGATCGCGCAGGGCTCGATGTCGGCAAGCGCGAGACTGTCCCGCAGGCCATGGAGTCGGTCCTCGGTCGATGTCGATGTCTGCGGTCCACCGAGAAAAGCAATGTTCTTGTACGCCCGCTCCCGCAACATGTCGCCGGCAAGCCGGCCTCCCTGGTAATTATCGGCGCCGACGATGTTCCCGGATCGTGGGTCGATGGGTCGACCGAATGCCTGTACGACCGGCATCCCCGATTCGGCACAGGCTTCGGTAAACCCTGCAGGCAGCGTCGAGGACGCGACGATCGCCCCGTCGACGCTGTATTTGAGCAGCATTTGCAGGGCGCCATCTTTTCGCGCGCCGCCCGAGAGGTTGGCGAGCAAGGGTCTGCGTCCATGCAATTGCAGTCGGCGGGTGAACAAATCGAACACTTCCATGAACAGAGGATTGTCGAAGTGATTCGAGATCAGGGCGATCAACTCGGTGCGCTTGGTCATGAGGCTGCGCGCCAAGGCATTGGGTTGATACCCCAGTCTTTGGGCTGCCGCCGTGACCTTTTCGCGAGTTTCTGCCGACACGGACGCCCCCGCCGTGAACGTGCGCGAAACAGCCGAAACGGAAACGCCGGCTAGTTCCGCCACTTCCTTGGCTGTCGTTCGTCGTTCGGTCCGTGTTGCCGTCAAGGCCCGCTTGTCGGTCGCCATAATTTGGATGGAGTTATTCAACGTTAGCCAGTATACCCGATGCAGTTCTCCTGGTTTTGCAACCGCTTGCAGGCCATACCGGATCTACTTGCAAAATAACTGCGGATTTCCCTTAATCCGGCGGAAAATGAGGAATTGAAGCGCAATAAATAAGTTTCTTGACATGAAACCCTCGTTCATAGACAGTCGAAGTGCAAGCGCTTGCAAGCCCGCGGCAGAGAGAACACGGGCGCAGCGGGTGATTTGATCAGCGTCGGCACTATCAATAATCGAGGGATGCATGAATACAGGAAAGAAGGTTTCCGCCCGCTCAGTCCTGCGCGGCGTGTGGGTTGTTATGGCGGGCCTGATCATGGTGGCCACAGCGCAAGCGCAGTCGCCCCGTGCGGCCGGCGCGTCGTCGACCGATCAGTCCGTGCAACTCGAGGAAGTCGTTGTCACGGCAACCCGGCGCGAACAGTCCCTACAGAACGTTCCGATCAGCATCGAGGCCTTCACGCAGGAGGACCTCACACGCGCTGCGGTCGTATCCATCGATGACATCGCCGCGCTGACGCCCGGTCTGCAATTTGCAGTCCCCAACGGGTTCAGCTCCGCGTTCACGACCATTTCGATTCGCGGCCTCAACACGAACACCGGTCCGCCGACCGTGGGGCTCTACCTCGACGATACCGTGATCTCCAGCCGCCTCTCCGGCACCGCCAACCAGGGCAATGTATATCCCTACGTCTTCGACCTCGACCGAGTCGAAGTCGCGCGCGGCCCGCAGGGAACCCTATTCGGCGCAGGCTCTGAAGCCGGTACCGTGCGTTTCATCACCAACCAACCGAGTCTCACCGAGTTCAGCGGTCTGACGCGCGCGGAGCTCGCGACGACCGAAGGGGGGCGACTCAGTTATGAAACGGGCCTCGCGCTCGGCGGTCCGATCATCAACGACGAACTCGGCTACCGGGTGAGCGTCTGGGAGCGCAGCGACGGCGGCTGGGTCAATCGCATCGATCCATTGCCGGGTCCGGATTTCGGCCAGGTCGTCGCGCCCGAGGACAACACCAACAAGAAGACCGTGATCAAGGGCGCGCTCGCTTTCAATGCCGGTGGTTTTCTGATCACTCCGGGCATCTACTATCAGCGCGTGCATCAAGACGACGCGCAGCGGTTCTACGCGGCATTTTCCAACATCGAGGAAAATGAGTTCAATAACGGCGTCTTGCTGCCGGAAGTCTGGACCGACGAATGGACCTTGTATTCGATCAAGGCCGAGTCCCGACTGCCCTTCGCACAGCTGACCGTCGACGGTTCCTACTTCGATCGCAACGCCACGGAGCTCCTCGACGAGAGTGCCTTCGTTTGTCCGGGACTGCAAACCCCTGCTGGTTCCGGTAACCCCGGTTGCGGCAACCCACTCGGCAGGGGTTATCCGGAAAACGCCTCGCAGACCGCCTACACGCCCACCGACATGCAGGTCAAAGCGTATACGGCCGAGGCACGTCTGGCGTCGAATGCATCCGATTCGCCGCTCAGCTGGGTGGCGGGCGTGTACTTCGAACATCGTACTCAGCGTGACTTCCAAACGGATTATGACGAGGCCGCCTATCCCCAGTACTTCGGCGCGGCGCCTCCGGGCAACGGCTTGCTGAACGCCATCATTCAAGATCAGCACGAACTGTTCATCGACGTGCAGACGGCCGCTTTCGCTCAAGTCGATTACAAAATTACCGAGCAGCTCACGGCAACGGTCGGCGAGCGTGTGGCTCACGTGACCGTGGATGGGGCGGACACCACGAGCATCTCGGCGTTGACCGGGGCTCCGGCCTTCGCGCCCTTCCATGCCTCGAACAATCCCGTGACGCCGCGCCTCTCTCTCTCCTACGCGCTGGATTCCGGTAATCTCGTCTATACCTCGTTCAGCGAGGGCTATCGTCCCGGCGGCGGCAACGCGAGCATTCCGAATACGGCCGGTCCTTGCGACGGCGTCGCCCAAGTGCCGGGCACGTATGCGCCGGATACCGTGCACGCGTTCGAGGTAGGCGCCAAGGACACGTTCTTCGATGGTCGCCTGCAGCTCGATACGAGCGTCTTCTATAACCAATGGAAGAACATTCAGCAGTACGTGAGTGAGGCCTGCGGACCCTATGCCTACGGCACGAACGCGGGCAGCGCGGCCAGCGACGGCTTCGACATGAGTCTGAAGGCAATTCTCACCTCCCAGGTGGGGGTCGACCTGAACGTGGGCTACGTCAACGCCTACTATACGGAGAGCGGCTATATACCGGGCCTGCCGGAATCTCCAGCCACGATCCTCGTCGCCAAGGGCGACAAGGTCGGCATCCTGCCCCAGGTCAACGCACCCTGGAACGTCAATGCGACCGTCCACTACGATCTGCCACTGGGACCCAACGAGAAGTTCCATGCCCAGCTCACCGGCTTCTACACGAGCCAAAATCCGGGGCCGTTCATCACGCAAAATACCGAGGTCAACGGCTACCCGCTCGCGGTCGCGGATCCGGCCACCTACCGGCTCAATACGCGCCTGGGCTACACCATCGACAGACTCGACGTGTCCTTCTTCGTCAATAATATCTTCGACAGCTTGCCGGCCTTGAGCAAGTATCAGGCGGTCGGCAGTTCCAACCTGATCAGTTACACGACGTTTCGTCCCCGCACCTTGGGCGTCACCGCCAACTTCAAGTTCTGACGGGTATCGAGAACGTCCATGCTGGGATCCTGCGCGTCAGCGCGAGATGACCGACGGGTGCCGTCACCATGACGACGGCACCCGTCCTCGAACTCGCTGACGCACAGCGGGCGCTGGAAACCATTCAACGGGAGTTGCTCCGCCGCGGCGTCGCGGCGGTGATCGCCGTGGCCGACGAGCACGGTGAACTGATCGCGCTTACCCGCATGGACGGCGCTCCGCTAGCCTCCGTTCGTATCGCGGAGAACAAAGCGTTCTCCGCCGCGCGCGAGCGCAAGTCGACCGCGGAGATCGGTCGTGCCGCGCGCGATCCAGTGAGCGGATTCGACATTGGGTATTACGGTGACCCGCGGTATGTTGGTTGGGGCGGCGGCGTTCCCGTGGTCATCGCGGGGGTCGTCGTCGGTGCGGTGGCCGTGAGCGGCGCTCCGGAGGCGCTCGACGTGGAAATGGCAGCGCTCGGCGCCCGGGCGATCGCCGACGTCACAACGGCGACGTCCCGCTAACGCATTCGAATCGGGAGGCCCCAACGTGACAGCATCCTTGCCGCAGACCGCGCGACTCCGCCGCAATGCCCTGGGACTACCGGAACTCGTGTTCCAGGGGGTCACCCACATCGCACCCGCGGTCAACATCGTGTTCACGTTCCCGCTGATCGCGATGCAGGCGGGTCCGACGATGCCGCTGTCCCTGCTGCTCGCGACGATCGCCTGTGTCTTGATCGCCAACACCGTTGCGCAGTTTTCCAAGTTCATGCCGTCGAGTGGCGGCTACTACGCGTTCTCGACCCGCGGGCTGGGGGCACACGGCGGCTTCATGGCGACCTGGAGCTACCTGATTTACGACATTCTCGGGCCCGCCGGCGCCACCGGTTTCCTCGGCTATTTGATCGCGGAAATGCTCAAAGCACAGTTCGGAATTCTCGCCCCGTGGTGGCTGTTCGCCGCAGGCATATTCGCCTTGGTCTGGATGCTCACGCGGCACGGCATTCGCATGTCCATGCGGATCAATGCTGTCTTGGGCGGTATCGAGTTATTGATCATGCTGGCATTGGCTGCAAGTTTCCTGCTGCATCCGGCGAGCGGTTCCAGCTACCTCGCACCCTTGACGCCGTCTGCCGCACCGAATCATCTGCGCGGCATCGTGGCCGGCATGGTCTTCTCCATCCTCGCGCTCAGTGGTTTCGAAGCACCGGCGCCGCTCGCCCAGGAGGCGCGCGATTCCGGCAGACTCGTCGGCCGGGCGGTGATGCTGTCTTTGCTCGCGATCGGTGTTTTCTACGTGTTCGCTTCGTACGCGAGTGCCGTGGGCTGGGGAACGGGCAACATGCTCGCTTTCGCCAACAGCCCGAATCCGTATTACCCGCTCGCGCAGGCCGTGTGGGGAAAGGGTTGGTGGTTGATCGCATTCGCCCTGCTCAACAGCACGATCGCCAGCGGACTCGCGTGCACGAACTCCGCCTCGCGGGTCATGTATACGATGGGACGCGCCGGCACGCTGCCGCCAGCGTTTGCCCGCATCCATCCGCAGCACCAGACGCCGACGTTCGCCATCGGCTTCGCGCAGCTGCTCGGGTTTTCGGCGGTCCTGCTCGTAGGACTTCTGTTGCGCCCCGAGGACGTCTTCGGCGTGCTCGGCACCATTTCCGCCTTGGCCGTGATCGTTCTGTACGTGATGGCGAATGTGGCGCTGACGTCGTTCATCCGCCGCGAGCACCGGGACCTGTATTCATCATGGCGGCACGGGATCGTGCCGCTGCTCGCCAGCTTGAGCCTGCTGCCCGTACTCGTCGTCACCGTCTACCCGATCCCCGAGTGGCCAGCGCGCCTAGCACCCTATTTGTTCGTCGCGGTGTTCCTCTGCGGCTTCGGCTACTTACGCTGGCTGGAGGCGCGGGATGCGGATGCCTTGGGCCGTGGCGCCGCGATGGTTACCTCGACGGATAATCAATAGAAATCGAAGAATTAAAGGCTGGAGGAAAGAGACGATCATGCGAAATGCACACCCAGGCTTGGATCTCATGGAAATGGAAATGGCGCGCCAGCGGGCAGATGCCCTGCAGACGATCACCGCCGCAGGGAAGCCCGCGCAATGGATAGCAAGCCAGATCCGGGCCACTGGACGCCTGGTGCTGTATGGCATTGGCGGCTCGCACCATGTCAATCGCATCGCCGAAACCCTCTATCTTGATGCGGGCATCGACACGCGCGCGGTCACCGCATCCGACGCGCTGCTCTCGCCGCTTCCCGACGCCCCACGCGTCGGACTGATCACGTCGCAGTCCGGCAGGTCTGGAGAAATCGTCGAATTGTTGGCGCGACCTCCGGGACTCGAACAACGGTTTGGATTGACCCTCGACAACGACGGTCCCCTCGCGATGCAAACCACGGGGAGCCTGATTGCTGCGGGCGGCCCCGAACGAGCGTTTGCGGCGAGCCGCAGCATCATTTTGTCAATCGCGATGCACGCGGCGATCCTCGAGGCGCTCGGCATCCGGCAAACGGCGGCAAAGGACCTGCTGGCGGCGTCCAAGCCGGTCGATGCAACCCAGATCAGCTATGAGCTCAAGGATGCCGACGTGATCGTCTTCGTCGGCCGTCACGTGATGCGCGGCGTCGCGGAAAGCGCCTCGTTATCGATGCTCGAACTCGCGCGTGTGCCCACGATTGCGTTGGAGGGCGGCCAATTTCGGCACGGCGCATTCGAGTTCCTGCGCCCCGGACTCGCGATCGTGCTGCTGCGCAGTGCGGGGCCCGATGCCTCGGGTATCGAGGAGTTGGCGCGAACCGCGGTCAGTGCCGGGTGCCGTACCGTTATCCTCGATTCCAGTGGCCTCGAGCCGGTTCATGCCGGCCTTACTCACGCGCTCGAGCCTGCGGCCGGGCTGGCAGCTGCCCTCGCAGCCTTGCTGTTCCTACAGGACATCAACATTGCGGTGGCGCTGCACCGAATAGAGGCCGGAGTCGGAACGCCGCTGCGTACCAGTAAAGTCACGTTATAGAGGATCGTATGAGCGAGCATCGAACGACCGTCGGCATCGACCTCGGCGGCACGCAACTTCGAGTCGCGTGTGTGGACGCCGCGGGCGCCGTGTTGGCACTGGAGCGCGAGCGCAGTGATCAACACGCGAGTCCGGACGGGTTGATCGACCAGATGATCCGGTTGATCGAGCGGGTTCGCAGTCCCGGAACCAACGCGATCGGCTGCGGAATTCCCGGTCTCATCGACCGACGCAAGGGGGTCGTCCTCGGTATCCCCGCTTTCGCCGGATGGTCAGGCGTCCCTCTCGGCTCGATCCTGCAGGCTCGCACAGGACTGCCCGTGCAACTCGAGAATGACGCGAACGTCGCGGCGATCGGTGAATGGCGATCGGGCGCAGGACGCGGCAGCCTCGACGTCGCCTATGTGACGATCAGCACCGGCATCGGCGCGGGTATCATCAGCGACGGACGCCTCGTGCGAGGTCACGGCGGCCTGGCCGGCGAGATCGGCCACACGCACATCAGCGACGAGGCGTCCACATGCTCCTGCGGGAACACCGGCTGCTTCGAAGCCGTCGCGGCCGGCAGGGCTCTCGATCGCCGGGTGGTGAGCGCCGTGGTCGGGCAGCCCTCCTCGCTGCTCGCGGGGCTCGTGGGCGATCGCAAGCCGGGCGCCGAATACCTCGCAGATGCTGCCTCGCGCGGCTGTCCCGTCGCCTTGGAAATCCTCGATACGGAAGCGTACTGGTTAGGTCTGGGCTTCACGAATCTGCAGCATCTGTACGCGCCAGAGCGCATCGTCATGGGGGGCGGTGTCTCGGCCTTGCTGCCACTCATGCGCGACCGGATCGAACGGATCATGCGCCAGCGACTCCTGCCCGGCTTCACGCCGGCCGTGATCGAGGTTGCCGCGCTCGGAGATTCCGCCGGCGTTGTGGGCGCCGCCTTCCTTGCCCGCGAGACCACATGAAGACCCATCGACTGATCGACATCGACTGGCCCGAATTCGGCTGTCCAGAGCACCCACCCAAGGTGGAGCTCGATGAATTGTGGGCCCGGCTCGGCGCCTTGCGCTCGCTCATGGGCGCCTACTCCCTGACGCACGTGGTCGTTTACGCAGACCGCGAGCATATGGCCAATGTCTGCTACCTCACCAACTTCGATCCCCGCTTCGAAGAGGCAATCCTCATCGTCAGGATGGATGGGACACCCTTGCTCGTCGTCGGGAACGAATGTGCCCATTACCTCGGCGTCAGTCCCCTGTACGTCGCAGGCCGGCTGCGGGCGGAACGATGGCAACCTTTTTCACTGCTCAATCAGCCGCGCGACGCCAGTCGCTCCCTCAAGGAAATCTTCGCCGGCGAGGGCATCGGTGCCAGTGCCCGCGTCGGCTGCATCGGCTGGAAGTATTTCAGTGCAGCGGAGCATCCTGACGGCGAGCGAGCCATCGATCTGCCTTCGTATCTCGTCGATACGCTGCGCAGCCTGGCCGGCTGGGTGGCCGTCAGCAACGCTACCGCATTGATGATGCATCCCGGTTTCGGCCTGCGCGCGCAGTGTTCCCCTGCGGAAATTGCGGCATTCGAGTACACCAATGTGCTCGCATCCCAAGGCATGAAACGCATGCTCTTCGGTCTGCGTCCGGGGATGACGGACAACAATCTGGCGTCCTTGAGCGGCTACAATGGCGAGCCGCTGTCCTGCCACATGACCATGGTTACCCAAGCCAATCGAGATCTCGGGCTGTCGGGGCCCGTCGGCGCCCGCATCGACCTGGGCTCGCCGCTCGCGACGAATATCGCCTATTGGGGCAGCAACATCTGCCGCGCCGGATGGGTCGCTCATTCTGCAGCCGATCTCGTGCCGGCCGCACGCGATTATGTCGACGCATTTGCAGGTCCCTATTTCTCGGCAATGTGCGAATGGTATGCGCTCCTCAGGATCGGTACGCCGGGCGGCGCGCTGGCGGCGCACATTGCCCGGCGACTGCCCTTCGACCGCTTCGGCATTTATTTGAACCCCGGTCATCTCATTCATCTCGAAGAGTGGATTAGTTCGCCGATTTACCCCGGTTCGACCGTGCCACTGCGTTCCGGCATGGTGATGCAGGTCGATGTGATACCGACGTCACCGACTTATTTCTCGACCCGGATGGAGGATGGCGTGGTGCTGGCGGATTTACAGCTGCGTCAGCGCCTGATGAATGCCCACCCCGCGTGCTACGCACGCTGTCAGGCGCGTCGCGATTTCATGATCGACGTGCTTGGCATCGACCTACCTGAAGAGGTGCTGCCGCTCGGCAACGTTCCGGCGATCGTCGCGCCATTCTTTCTCGAACCGAACCGAGTCTTTGCGAATGCATGACCTCAAAGTCGCGATAGTCGGCGCGGGCACCGCTGCGCGGCTGCACTTGCTGGCTTACCAGAAATGCCCGCAGACCCGGGTGATTGCCCTTTGCGGCACCAACGCCGAGCGTGTGCGCGCCTTCGAGACGGAGTTCGGCGTGCGCGGATACCTCTCCCTCGAGGAGATGCTGGCAACGGAGCGGCCGGATGTCGTCTCGGTGACCACGCTCGAATGGCAGCATGAAACGCCGGTGTTGCTCTCACTCGCAGCGGGCTGTCACGTCTTGTGCGAAAAGCTCATGGCTCACAGCCTCGCCGTCGGGGAAAAAATGATCCTGGCTGCCGAGCGTGCCGGCCGCACCCTTGGCGTGAACTACAATTATCGCAGCGTCCCCTCGCATGCGCTGATCAGGGAGTCTTTGCGCCTCGGCGAATTCGGCGAGCCGGCACTGTTCTGCGCGACCGTACACTCGTATCTCTGGGCGCATATGATCGACCTCATGCGCTATTTCTTCGGTGACCCCGTGTCGGTGAGTGCGGCGATGGCCGATGAACAGTCGCGGCGCCCGATCGTGACGACCAATGCGGGCAAGGCCTGGGATCAGACCGCCGAGATGATCTACCACCCGTCGACCGCGCTGTCGGCCTCATTTCAATTTCGCAATCCAGATTTCGTTGCGACTTTGTCCGGTTCGGCATTTGCTCCTATTTCCAGTTACTACTGGTCGTTCGCGTTGTTCGGCACCGCCGGCGGCTTGACGGTCAGTGGAGCGCAGCGCGACAAGCTCGGCGGTACGCCGGATCTCGGGCCGATCGCGGATCGATTGCGGGGCTTGCTGCCGTTCTCTTACCCGGAGTCATTCGAGCTCTCGATTTCGGCGTTCGTGGATGCGCTCCTGCGCGGCGAACCTGCGCCCGTCACCGGTGCGGACGGTATGGCAGCGATGCGATTGGATGCCGCAGTCGCGGCATCGGCGCGCACGGGCCATCGCGTGCTGTTATGACGGACGGGCAGGGGCGCGTCGTTTGCCTCCCGGGTAGGTCGATGATCCGGTGCGCCCCTCGCTCGTTCATGTATCCTGCGTGACCTCGCGATCAGCAGGGCGACTAGTGCCAGACACTCGCCCACCTCGATGCCGCCGCCGCCGCCTGACTTGCCCCCTGAAGAACCTGTTCCACCCGAGGAACTTGACCCACCTGAGGTGCTTGATCCGCCCGAGGAACTTGACCCACCTGCGGTGCCGTTGACATTGAAAATCGCGCCAACCGACTCATTGCCGGTTGGTGTCACGATGCAACTCGGGGCTGTGCCGCTGCAGGCTCCCGACCAGCCGGCAAAGGTGCTGTTTGCGTTTGCAGAGGCCGATAACATGACAGGCGTGCCAATCGCGATGGGCTCGCTGCAGGTTTCCGTGCAGCCCGCACCAACGGTTCCCCACGCCGTGGGGCATCGCCACCAAGGAAAATGGTCTCTTCATCGGCACATGCGGTCTTTTCGCTTGGAACAGGAACTGGAGAAAGTGCAGCGTCGGGTATGAACTGGTCAAAGAGGCGCAAGGTCACGGCTATATGCGAGAGGCTCTGACGGCAGCATTGTCTTGGGGCTTTCAAGTCATGGAACTGAATCGGATCGAAGCCCAGGTACACCCCAATAATCAACGATCGATTAGGTTACTGGGGCGACTGGGGTTCGTGGAAGAGGGACGCCTGCGCCAGGCAGCGTACTGGGCAAATCAATACCACGACATGGTGCAGTACTCGCTACTCCGGGTGGAGTGGAAGGGAAACAATGCAACGCCATGATGCACTGGCAATGCTTAGCTTTTAGCGGCCCGAGAACACAAACGGTCCGACCCGATAACATCGCGAATTTTGGCTCAGATTAGCTGAGAACGGGGGACTGCTTTATATTCGGTTCGAGCGATCGCGGGTTGCGACTTCGGTGAGCCGAGGAGAGGGTCGATGATCTACATAAATAAGGTTCGCTGCCCGACAACGCGCCCGCGCGTTGCTCAACCGAATCGTTAGATCGACATTATTCGGAGTCACGGTGCTATTGACGAAGAAAGGTTTGCCTTCGATGCGGGACAGCGTGATCTATGGATGGGTGTCATGGCTTCTCGCGTTCGCGACCTCAATGATTTTACATCCGGGGAATACTTCGCCATTTAATCGACCCACGGCATTCCTATTGTTCAGTGGCTTCTACAGTGTGTTTTACATTCTCGATATGTTGATTCTTGTTCCCCTAATCTACGTGGTATTGCCCCGGTTGTGGCCTGCCTCGCGTCCATGGCAGTGGGCATTCGTGGGCGGCGTTCTATTTTCTATAAGCGTGCCGTTGTGGGGAGCATTAATTTTGGGCAGCATTTCTTTTAATATGGACACGGCATTTGTGGGTAGCTTAGGCGCAATTGCCGGGGCCGTGTCGTGCTACGCATTTCGCCGCGCTAATTCTCCATCGATCTAAAAATCGGTTGGAGCGATCGCGGGCCTGCCTTCGGTGGACCAAGAGGAAGGTCAATAATGTGGCTAAATCAGATTCGCTTTACGCCAACGCGCCCGCGCGTCGCTCAACCGAATCGGTAGTCGGTGAATCGTGCATATCGCACTCGGCATGTCCCTAATTCTGCTCGGAGCCACTGGTACAACCACCGGCCTTCGCGAGACCCGTCGGGTGCTACGCCAAGGGAATTGGCTAGAAGCCCGAGGCCACGTGGAATCTGGCTCCGTTGTCTGGACTGGC
>Ga0209208_10003316_pt1 | contig 23109 bp, 17 predicted proteins | sample S1TSphfallax_3_FD_187694 | JGI IMG/M metagenome (GOLD analysis project Ga0209208, IMG submission 187694) | Host-associated microbial communities from peat moss isolated from Minnesota, USA - S1T2_Fd - Sphagnum fallax MG (SPAdes) (version 2) | ecosystem: Host-associated > Plants > Peat moss >...
ATGACCAAAATAGTTGAAATTTGATCTTGTAGTTGCAATATTCCCAAATCTAGTCGCAAATGACTACAAGTCGCATGTAGTCGTAAATGGACTAGTTACATTTTGACTGATTTCTACTAGTGATATCACTTGAACATTTTGAATGTCCTTTCCAAGTATAGTTTTGTACATGACATCCAACCCACTAATAAGCATTGGTATATTATTCAATAAGCTTCAAAGAGTGAACAAACCATGGTTTTAGGGATAACCATTTACCAAAAATAAGTTCATTTGGAAAGTTTCGTTGAATGAGGTTTTTTGTGTGATGAATTTCATCCATTTTTATTTCATTCATGTCCATGTGGCAGAATATTCTTCCATATCATTTTAGATTGTAGCTTACATGGCAAGGAATATTCAAAAAATATGTTGTCCATGTCATCAAAATATTTTAAAAAAAGATTTTATCATGCTCACGTGCTCACGCTCACACGCTCACAAGATAACATTGTTGCAACAACAACATCCCAATTATTACTTACTTTCAATATATGTCATGGTTTTTTGGCTTGCAAGATGGAGATTGTGAACCATGATAAGAAAAATACAAGGTGTAATCTCACAAACAAAAACCATAGTAAATGTAATTAATGTTTGGTTTTTCATGTTTGAATGTCAAAAAATTATATTATATTATAAGTCTATAATGTGTTTACATGACGATGTTTCTAATATATTATGGGAAAATGTGGTTGCATGAAAAATAATCAAAGTAATTATATAACAATATCACCAATGTTTTCATTGTTTTTTTCATTTTTAAGGGACTTGAAATGCTTTCAAATTGATATATCATAACACTTGGGTAGGTTCAACATAAATGTTTTGAATAATTTTGGACATTTTGGTAGGTAAGGAATAAAATTATTAAGTCCACAATAAATATCACAACTCTCATATGAACCTTATGGTTAACAAATTCACAATTTTTGCATTTGTTTATACTAGGCCAAGGTCTGATTATGATTGCCTTTAAATTTGAAATTTTGGAATTTTCAAAATAGAAGGTTAATGATTTCTCAAAATTTTAGCAAAATAAAAAATAATTCAATTTATGTTGAAAGCCATCCATGTACTATAATGTTGTAGTCTTTACCATTCTATTTTTTTTTGACAATGTTTTTTCATTTTTTCACTTTAAAATAAAACATTCTTTTAAAATTTTGGCTATAGTTGATTTCAACATTTTTTTCATGTGAAAATTTTCATAAAATTCATTCTTGTGATTCTATAAAAAAAATATTTTGTCACAATATACTTTACTTTTTTTTTGAAACACCAAAAAAAAGTTAGTCCAAGTTAGTTCCACTAAATTTATATCCTTTGTTTCATGTAAGCAATGTTTTTTATGTGGCAAATAATTTTCACCATTTTGGTAAAAAAGAAATGGCCCAACACCATCTAAAAAGGATTTTTTTGGAAAAAAATGACCTAAATTCAGTAGATTTTTAGTTTTTTTAAACCACCAAACTTTTACCTTAGGCTTTAGTAAATAGGGCCACTATATAGAAGGATTTTGAAAATTGTCTACTATGATATATGTTTTGTAGCCATATATTGTTATTAATGGTTGCCATTCTTGTAACATTGAATTTTTTTTATAAAAAAAACATTGCATGTAAATAATTGCAATACATTAATTATTACTTTTACAATATCTAATAACCATTTATTGTTAAATATATAGTCTTCGGATGTTCATTTCATTGTGAATATGGTAACATCATGAAATTCTTTTTTGTTGAAATGGGGAAAAAAATGTTAAATAATTTTGCACTATTTAGACATACCACACCACCAAACTTTACAAAAAGTAATCAAACAATCAATAACAATGTCAAACAAATACATATTATTATTATGTAGATAACATGGTTAAATACATAATGATAATGATCCAAAGTTGGGGTACTACATGTTGATGTTGCTACCCTAAGTTAAATCTCTCATTTAAAAAATAAATAAAATTAATAGTTCAATAGTAATGTCAAACAAATCAATATTATTATTTTGTATTTTTAATGGTTTGGTACACAATGATAGCAATTCAAACTTAAGGCATCATATATGTTGTTACATCACAAATTTAACATATGACAAATTAATAATGAAAATTATGCGAAGTTCGTTTATTCATAAGTTCATACATTTTAAACATGAATATCATGCGTTGAAAACACATTTGACACACGGATGTGTGTGTTTATGGACAAAATACAAGCCTATGAATGAATGAATGTCACATGAATTTTGCATCTTCCTACACTATTAGTATTCCTATTTTTTCAAATTGACCAAGTTGATTACATGGGTTTTTTTTACTAAAGGACATGTATTTTTTACTAGAGACCAAGGGTTTGAATGACAATGGGTATGTTTTTATTAATCAATTTGATTATACTGACCAATTTGACAATTAGTCAAACTAAACATCTAGTCAAATTGGACTTAAAAATATCACCTAGTCAAATTGGTTAGTGGCCTAGTCAACAGGACCACCCAATCTAGTCAAATTGGCAAGTGCCCCAGGCAAAGGACACCTATTATATTCAATCAATAAGGCTAACTAAGTAGGCCTAATCAAAGTGGCCAATTGCCTAGTAAAAAAGGTCAATTACAAATTGTAATGTTAATTGGGTATCTTGGGATTACATTTAACTTTTTGATTATGTTTGACCAATTAGAAAAAAATTGGAAATTGTAAAATGAATCATAACCAAATTAATTACAATTAAACAATATATATATGTATGTATGGATTATTTAACTATGGTTAAATTGACTATATTGAAATTAATTATGGCTCAACTACCTATGAAAAAATAATTAAAATATAAATTAACCATAATTTGTTTAGTTGTATATGTTTTAACCATGGTTAAATTAACCATGATTCATTTATCCATAATTAATTATTCCATCATTTTTTGGCCATATTTTGTTTAATTATGGTTAGTTTAGCCATAAGTAGTTTAACAATTACAAATAATTTAACCATGGTCAATTTAACAATATTTTGTTTAATTTTAATAAGTTTTGCCATGATAATTTTTTTAGCATAATCACTTTAAACATTACAAGTTGGGCCATTGTTGGTTTTGCCATAATGAATTTAATCATGGTTACTATAAGCATAACTAAATTAGCTTTGTTTATTTTTCACATATTATTATTTCACCCTAGTAAATTTAACCATAATCAATAAACTTATAATTAATTTAAAATCATTGTTAATTTAGCCATGGCTAGTTTTGCCATAATTATTTCACTCATGTTTATTTTAACCAAATTCATTTGATTCATGGTTAGTAGTTTAACCATTTTGAGTTTAGCCATAATTATTTCATTCATGTTTATTTTAGTCATAGTTAGTTTTTGCATAATTGGTTTTACCATAAAATATATTTTCATTAATTAGTTTAACCATGTTGACTTTATTATTTGTTAGTTTAACTAAATTTATTTACTCATGGTTAGTTTAACCATTTCTATTTTAATCATGTTTAATTTTGCCATAATTATTTTAATAATTTTGATTTTAACCATGTTTATTTCATTCATGTTAATTTTAGTCACAGTTAGTTTTTACATAATTGGTTTAGCCTTTATTCATCAATTAGTTTAACCATATTAATTTTATTAGTGGTTAGTTTAACCAAATTTATTTACTCATGATTAGTTTAACCATTTCTAGTTTAGCCATGGTTAATTTCTGCATAATTGGTTTTGTCATAAAATATATATTCATTAGTTAGTTTAGGCACATTAATTTAATTAGTAATTAATTTAGCCAAATTAATTTACTCATGGTTAGTTTAACCATTTTTAGTTTAGCCATGGTTAATTTTTCCATAAATCTAACCATCTTGATTTAAACCATAATTATTTCATTCATGTTTATTTTAGCCATAATTCATTTATGCATAGTTGGTTCAGCCATAAAATATTTATTCATTGGTTAGCTTAACGATATTAACTTTATTTGTGGTTAGTTTAGCCATGATTGGTTTAACTATGAATTATTTATTATTTAGTTATTTTGGCCATATTTATTTTATTCATAGTTGGTTCAATCATTTTTAGTTTAGTCATAAAATATTTATTCATTGGTTAGTTTGGCCATATGTACTTTACTTAGTGTTAGTTTAGTTATATTTATCCATTGGTTAACTTGACCCCCCCTTTTTTTTCCATCTTCAATTTCACCATATTTATTTAAATATGGTTAATTGAACCATATTTGGTTCAATCATGATTAATTTTCCATAATTATTTTTAATTTTTGGTTGGTTTAGCCATTACTAGTTTAATAATCATTAATCTTGCCATAATTATTTTAGTTGTGGTTTGTTTAAACATTATTTTATCAATCATTAGTTTTGCCATAATAAAAATTTCCTAGGTTAAATTAGCCACTTATTTAACTTATGTAATGTAAATATGTGCCTAAATTTTTTTAATACAATTAGCTTATATGTAGGTGTATTTATTTATACATACCCTACCTATACTCCCCCTATTTACCTATATTTTAACCTATAAGTGACCTAATTATATAGACTAGGGTAGGCCATTTATATACCTATGACAAATAACTAGTTGGTTAACTAGTTATTTACCTAAAATACATGAATGAATGTGTAATTAAATAGTTAAATATTACTTATTACTAATTTTTATTTCAATTTAATTAACATACGTATTTACCTACATCTTTATTTATTTATTTAATTTATGTATCTTATATAGTTATTTAATAATAATGTCATGTGAACTGAAAGGCTTTAGTGTTGCATGGACATGAAAATGTTTTTCCCTCCCAAAAATTTGTCCCATTTTGTTTGTCATCCTTTCCAAATGATGAGCAATATAAATGGATGCACCATAAACATCTAAAACATTATAAATATTTATTAAAAAAAAGTCATTTGGGATGAACCAATTGAAAAGGTTCAACCTTAAAGGCCAAATTCAAATGAAATAAAATTTTCCTACCTAGGTCATCTAGGTGTAGGCTTAATCTAGATGGTGTACATTTAAGCTTAGTAAAGGTCATAACTTAAATTGCATGAGCCTACTTTAAGCTTCTATAACTAGTTGTTAATTATAGGCTCTTAGACTTAGACCTAGGAGTTTAGGTTGTAGGTTCTTAAACATAAAGATCTTAGGAATAGGTATCTAATTTTAGATATAACCTAGGTTATTTAGGTTCTATCCATGTGGCATAGCATAGTGGCTGATGTTTAAATGTCACGTGGCATAACCTAAATGGCCAATGTTTAAATGTTAAGTGGCATAGCTTAAATGGCCAATGTTTAAATGTCAAGTGGCATAACCTAAGTGGCCAATGTTTAGATGTCACATGGCTTAACTTGGGTGGTCGTTGTTTAATTGCCACATGACATTTGCTTAATCAAAATGGTGTTTGACTAGTCAAAAAATCATTTGATTATTATATTGACTAGTCAAATGTACTAGTCGAAATGACTAATAAAAAATGCCAACTCAAGCTTGGTCAAAAAGTACATGACTAGTCACAATGGACATGTTTGAAACAACTTGTCCAAATTGACTAAAAGGTTTTTTAACGCATGTCCAAAATAGGTCTTTTTTGACAAAAAATTCTAATTTTTAAAAAAAGGAATTTTAGTTATGCTATAAATTCATGTTTCAAATGTGTTTTCAATTTGCATAATATTAATATGTAAAATGTATGAATTATGAATGAACAAATTTTTCATGATTTCCGTTACTAAATCATGAGATGCAAAATTTATGATGCTACATTAGAATTTTCATTTATTCCAATAATTGATTTTGATTATCCACATTTTGAAAACTTCTTGCATTGAAAATAGTTGATTTTTAAAAAATCAACATTTATTGAAAACAATTTTATTATTGTCAGAATGGTAAAAGTGCAATAATAATTTTCATTTGTACACTTTTGGTATCATTTTGATAACATTTAGCAAAATAGTTATAACCATTATTCAATTTTAAGTATTTAACATTTAAAAAAAACTACCAATGGAATTATTCTTCTTATCATTTTCAATATATTGATATACAAATTTGTAACTAATTTTTAAAACAATAACGACCATTTAAAAGCTAGGATTTGTAAACAAACTTGAAAATATTTGAAAAATATTTGAAAATGACATATTTTTGAAAAAAATCTAACACAAGAATCAATATAATAATATATTGAAGTTCTAAAATAAATTTGAATAATTTTTCAAAGTATGTTTCCAAGATGTTTCCAAATAAACAATAAATAAGTAAAAAGCAATAGGATGCCTTTTAATGTGTTTGTATGGACCTTTTTACATAATATTATAGTTTAACATTTTTTTTCACAAATATTTTTGGCCATTGTTAAAATTATGAACTTCTAATCCATCACCTTTTGTAACCAATTTTAATTTTCCACATCATCTTGGCAAGTAAGTTCCCATTGCAATTAAAAAATTCAATGTGATAATAGAAAATGAGTTTAGAATAAAGTTTATTTAACAATTTTTAACATGCCACCCATGTGCAAAATACAATCATTAATCACCTTGTATGTGAAATCCATGTGTTTATTATGCAAAAAGTTTGTGAACTTAAAGCTACAATTTAAAACAAATGTGTAAATTCTAGTTTGGTTGAATTTCAAACCTCTTCAAGAAATATTTCCATTTTCTTTTGCAACCACGAATTCCCCATTTTACTTACACATTATAGCCAACATGCATTTTGTTATAGGGTCTCATCACAACATTATTAACATTAAGAACTACCTCTAATTTCTTTTATACAAAAAACATTTTGTCTCTCATGTACCTTAAAATTTTCAACAAATATCCAAAATTGTTATCACAATGTATGAAATATTAATGCTAATTTTTGTAAATGATATAATACTAGAAGATGCATGTTCACATCATGGTAGGACCCAATTTAATTGTGTTTGTGTAAATGAATAGACCATTTTGATCCAAAATCATAGTGTTGTTCATTGAACAATTTGTTTTTTGCCATTAAATTAGGTCTATGTGGGCTCATTCATTAAGGGTTTTCAAATTTCATTCATTGTCCCATTAATGAATCCAATATAATTTGTTAGATCTTACAATTAGCTATTTAAGGTGTAATTTTCTTAAATTTTGGCCAAAGATCCTAATCCATAAGTGCATGACTCATAAATGCATGAATTAGAAAACAATGTGGATTTAGATCAATTCCACCATGATCTTGGCATTGGGATCATGATCAAGGTTAAGGGCACAAGAAAAAACACAAGCCAAATTTTTTTTTAGAACTCACATACATTTTCACAAGTGTGGGAAAATGTAAAGGAAATGACTTTCAAGCAATCCCAAGTGAAAATCATTTGGGAATTGGAATCCCAAAATGTCTTGAATTTTTGGGACAATAGTATAGAGGTCAAACCTTGTGTAAATCAAACTTTCTTCATATCTTTGGAATGATCTTTAAATGTAAATATTGAAAATAGGCTTATAATTTACATTTGAAGATCTAAATTTCAAAATTTCACCACAAAACGTCAAAAATCAAATTGACAATTTGATTCTCGACCATTGAAACCTAGAAACTAAAAGTTAAATGACCTTTGAATTAATCGTACAATATGGTGTTTGAAAACCCTTCAATGGTTATAGTTTCTCCTTTCAAAGTTCAATCAAAGCTTGTATGTGAGAGTTATGAACTTGCAAAGTTTCGAGATTCATAACTTGACAATTTTCAAAACTCTTAATTCAATGTAATGTTTGTCACCAATTACATGGAAGCCCCCAAAACGGGAAGGTAGGTGACAATTACATCACACCATAACAAAATCATCAAAAAAATATTATGAAAAAATAAAACATTGTCTTTTCACCATTGACAAAAATACGCACACAACGCTAGTTAACTCTAGAATAATCCTCCACCTTAACCTACCTACTAATCTCCTTAGAGGCTAGAACACATGTGCTTGTTAAAAACATTCCAAGTAACCATACCAACCTTCATTGTGGAGATCCCATACACATAATAAACTATAGTGAGGAAAGTGGTGTCTCTTCCCAAAGGTTTGGGCTATGTGAATAAAATGAGTTTAAGCTGCCCATGATGAAAGTTTTGACATTAATTACCTCCAACTTGCCATGTTTACCAATTTATTGTTTGGTTTGTGTAGGTTAATTTGCTTGTCAATTTACATTAGCACCTTCATTTTAATCCCAACCAAGAGTTATTGCATTGCCTTCTAACCCCCAAATGCATGTAACTAAGGAGCACCCTAGGTTGCATTTTGTTACAACTATGGAAATTGATAAAATATTTAGGGCATTTACCATTTGACAAGCCCAAGGGTGTATCTAATTTCACATAACAACATCATACATGGTCACATTATTGTGCTCCATGTATGAAATAAAGTTGAAAAACATTTATTAAGGTTAACTTTGATAACTTGCTTAATATAATTTGAATATCATATGTCATCCCATGGCCAAATTAGGTTTGATCCTTAACCCCATTTCTAAAACATGATCTAAACCTTTTAATAGACCCAAATCGTAAACCTTGTAATGGCAAAAATAAACTTTAAATAAACTTTAACCTTAAAATATGGTCAATAATTTTAAACTTGACCTTACATTTTTCACCAATTTTAAAAATCAGAACCATAAATATGATTTAAAAAATAACTTAATAAATAAATCTTAAATCTTATCTACAACCCAAAAATTGACTTAAACCCCAACCCTAAATTGTGATTAGTAACTTTAATGTTGACCCTAATGTTAATATTAAAACTTGGACCTATTGTTTAACTTGCAACTTTGGGGTCACATCAATCAAATAAGGGGTTCAATTCTACACATAACATGTGTGGTGATTATATGAGTCACAACAAAAGCCAATTCATCAAAATTTACTAAAGTGAAATTGGTCAAATTCAATGTTGAGGTGCTTCACATTCTAACCAATCCATCAATTAGGAATAATAATAGTTGAATTCACAAATTCATTACCCCCTCTTCCATTTCATGTGTATTGAGAAAAGACCCACAAGTTGGTAGCAACAAATGCACATTGAAAAAAATGATACCCTTTTGATCCATATCCTTAAACATTTTCTCATTGTTTGAGGATTAATTAAAATCATTGAATTCTTAAAAGAGGAGTCATGGGTAAAGTTTGAAAAAAATTCCATATGCTCAAGTGAAGAGAGAAAGACTTTGGGAAGAATTCTTCCTCGTATAATCTCCATGCAAATATTTGTGTAGGTCTTAAACTTTTACCTTCTACCTAACATACATCTAAACCCACCCATTTAGGGTTGACTTTTAACTTAATCCTTTCACATACACACAAACCTTAACTTCAAAATTTGGTTTGTAAAGATAATTTCATCCCTAACCTTAAACCATGATCCATAACCTTAACCCCAAAACATGATTTTAAACTATTAAACCCTTTACATGGGCACAAAATAAACCCTTAAAATCATGACACTGGGACCTCATGTTCAACCAAAATTGTTATTTATCATGGTGGGTAGCACTAACTTAAAACCAACTTAAACAAACTTTTGTTATCATCTAGGCCAACCCTATTCATGTGAAATGGGCTTTACTCAATCTCTCATTTCAAGCAATGTTGTGTATATGCATATCGGTGCCATCTCTTATCATATATATTGTTTCATTGCACACTAACCTTTTAACAATGTATTGTTCTTTCTAGCCAATTACTTGCATTATGCATTGGATTCTAATTTGGAATTGAGTATGAAAATGGATTATAATGGTCTTCTAGATGTTTTTGTGTTTGCCTAAGGTATTGTTGTAATGCTCTCCTTTCACATTGGAATTTAGTTGCACATACAACCACCACAAGGGCACAAATGGGGAAAAAAAAACACATTCATGTTTCAACAACAAACTTTAAAAGTGGCAAGAAGAATGTCAAAAATCTTCTCGTACGAAGGGTTAAGGTTCTTCATTAAATGGAAAGATTAGATTGCAACCCTAGATAGAGGAGGCACAAGCCATGTCCATGGCATTGACTTAGCACTTAGGCAACATGGAAGAAGCATGCACTTTGTCTAAATGGTGTATGCTTGAGCATGTTCAATTGGGTCCCTTCCTATCTTCACCCTCTATGTCCTAAACAAATTACAATGCAACTTGTGATCTCCTTAGGAAAGAATCCATGTCATATGGAGGGAATGAAAGAACCTCATGTTTGACAAACACAAATTCGACTACAATATGTTAATCAAGCCACCTTAAATCTATTGAATCCTTACATCATGAAGTACTTTTTCTGGTCATAGATGCTACCCCTATGAAGGAGGGCTTATGAAAGATTGTGTTTATCCACCCCTGTTTTCTTTTCCTGGATCACACACAAGCATAGAACTAGTTGCGATGGGTATGAAGTTTGATGTTGGGCATCAACCTAAAAGCTCACCTTCCACAAAGTTTGCTTGGCATCTCTCTCTCTCTCTCTCTCTCTCTATATATATATATATATATGTAATGTGTGTGTGTGTGTGTTATACAAGGGTCCTCATGGATCAGGCCTCAACTATGAGTGCTCTCCTGGCCAGGTCTGTTTGGAAACAATTGGATCCCTTATGGTGCATGGCACCAGGCTTGAAAATTCACAGGTGATGGACAACTTACCGCTGGGTGAGATATTTTCACAATTTGAGATTGTAGTAATAATCTTGTTAATTTTCTTTGTTCTAGATGCATGGGGAGAAGAGTTTGATAGTTGCACCAGCTCTGGTCTACTCACAGTTGAATAAGATGTCAAGTGAGACAGTTAAACATTTTGGAGAAACTGTAAAGGCTGGTGGTAGGATGCTGGTTGTATCGTCCCTGTAGAGAAAAGTGATGGGTGAGTTGGAAATTGCATTAGGAAGGGTTTCCGAATTGATGTAGTCTATAATGAATTTCTTCAATCCTGGTATTGGCATGACAATGCCAATAACTGTCATATAAGACAATTATGGAAGATAAACCCATTCCATTTCAGCAGCAGCTCATGGAACATACTAGAGTGAGAACTAAATATTACCCAACTTTGCTCATTCTATCTCAAGCATCATACAGATCAAGTGCATTATGACAAATATCTATGAAGTTGCAGTGAAATCTCCACAAAAACAATTTGAAGGTAACACAACAATGCGAGTAGGCATAACCTTATGAAAGAAAGTCGCTCACAAAGTATCACACCATCACCTTCATCATGAATAGCATTGACAAGTTGCCATGACTACCGACCGACTTCATTAGCTCCTGACAGTGGGTGCAGATAAGCATATAACAATCCGCCCAAAATCTGAGCAAACCATTACAAAATCTCCATCCCGTGACAAAAGACATTCTGTTTGCCACTGGGAGCCACAGAATGAGCTTCCTGATTATACCACATCTCAGAAGAGAAAATTGCACCACCCAGTGAAGAATTCAGAGCACAATGTGAGAGAAAGAACCTTTGGTTTGATGGAGTCCAACTTGAGGACAAGTTTGTTGCTAGGGAGGGCCCAGCAAGAGGACTGCTCAGAGATGCAGCAGTCTAGATCAGCTACATACTTAACACGGCATCTTGCTCCAACTCCACTGTCTGTCTCTTCCTCTGTTGAATACATGTGTTTAGCAATTCAGGACACTAAATTCACAGCCTCAGAAGCTGCAAAGGCTAAGAAGTAATGTGATCAAATTGCAGCAATATGAGAACACATTCCTTACTAAAAAAAACTGTTGCCTGAAATTCAGAAGTGTTCATTATTGGCAGCATGGAACAACTCCTGGGAAAAACATATTGCAGCAACAACATAAGGCAGTATTTTGAATTTCAGAAACCCTCAAGAAACAAAAGAAACCAAGTCCTGTCCTACCCAATTTGAGCTGGAGGCTGTTGTTGCCACTGCAAAAGGTCCCCATGGATCATCATCATGTTTTCTATCATTATGTTAATTCCCGCATTTTGTGAAGAACCTCAAGACCTGCCCTCACTGCTGCTCCCATGATTATTCATGCTTGTGTAAGTCCCATCTTCTTTGGCTGGATGGATCTGGTTGGATGGCCCATGATTATTCGTGCAAGCCACTGGAGACAAAAAGACATCAGAGTTTCCAACTGAATTCAGCTTTTTAGGGTTGTGGCAGTAGATTTGCTTCTTCTCAATGCTTGATGGGAATTTGGCGGATCCTTCTCTGATCCTGATGCTTGTGTGCAAGTGTCATGCGAACAGATCCATCTTCTTTGACTCGATGGATCTGTTCGCATGACACTTTTCTGGCAGATCTCAAAAACATCTGATGAGAGGAGCCTGACTCAATTGCTATTTTTGGGGATCCGCACGTATCCCTTTGATCCATCCCAGATTCTCTTCTTCGTTGTCCGTAGTCTATACATTTAGGAGTGGATTGGGGGCGGTGGTGGGTCCATCAGAAATGCGCATGGATACCCAGACTTTTTCTGCGACTGCAAATGTCATCCGCAAAGAATGGGAGGAGGGGAAGAAAAGCGCAAAGTTCGCAAGCTCCCACGACAGAAAGAATAGTTGTTGCTGGCCTGGCTGCGCTTTAGTTGGTGCGTTCCGAGAGTGCTTGTCGGTTAGCCATACCCATCAGCACCAGACAGAAGCGGCAGTAGTCTGCTGGTGGTGGTAAGCAGCTCTTACCCATGCCTGCTGCACCGGCGACCTCTCTGCAACTGCTTTCGGCAACTGCTCCTCCTCTTCCTCTTCCATTCCCACGATGTAAGTGTTATGGCAGCAGCTGCTGGGTGGTGCAAGCAACAACAAGATCAGCAGCAGCAGCAGCAGCAAGAGGCAGCGGCTGGAATTCACACGGCTGGAGAACAAGACTAGGCTCCAAGATGGACTTGCGGATGCCTCATTTGGTGGACACTGCTCCCTTTTGTAGTGTAGTGCAAGCTCCATCTTCTCCTTCTTCCCATGGGCATGCCAACACCGTGCATCATCCTGTCACAGTGCCCATGTCCTTCTTTGGATATGGCAAAGCCAAAGTACCGGATGTTGTTCAGGTTCAGTCACAGACTAGTTTCTTCTTCTTCTTCTTCTTCATGCACTGATGATGGGTTTCTGTGAGTTTGTGAGGACTTGGGGAGGATTGTTTCTGTAGCTCAAGTTCCTACTATACATCCTTCTACTGAATGTTTTGGTGACATGGTGCTGCACTGCACTTGGGTGGTTCAAGGGGTGGAAGTTAGGAAGGCGTGCTAGATGATGCATATTGCTTTGAATACGTGTGTTCCTTCTTTCTTGGTGGACTCAGAAAGAAGGATTTGAATTGCAAGGAGGAGGAGGGAAGAAGATTGCATTTGTGGAGGATGATGATGGGTAGTACATTTCTTCGTGCATGTACTAAGGAATGAGGTTTTTGGTGCACAATACTTTTACAGGCAGGGGACCCAGTGCTGCATGAGCCAGCAGAGGAGGTTAAGAAGGAGGACATAGGCAGTGTCCATATAGAGAAGACAATCAATGATATGGTTGCCACCATGCGCAATGCCCCAGGTGTCGGACTTGCTGCTCCTCAGATTGGTGTTCCTTTGCAGGCAAGTCCAGTTCTGTGGTACCCCTATGCATACATATACTTTCTCCACTTCATCAATCAAGCAAACCCTTCTGCAGTATGTATGCCTCAGTAGATATTTGTGTAGGCATGAGATCATACTAAAAATCATCAGACCTTTCTTGAGCAAGAAAGGGTAGACAATCAGCTTGTGTAGTAACTATCTGCTGTGGGGTTTGTGGTGGATTGTATAGATAATTGTGTTGGAAGACACCACAGAGCTTATGAGTTACACATCCGTTGAAGAATGTGAAGCACAACACCGATACCCTTTTGATCTCTTGGTTTGTCCAACACACTTTGTTCTTTATGAACCTTGCTACAACAACAGTATTATTGTGGATTATTTACCAACCCAATGTATGTAGATGCTTAGAGTTCACATAATTTGGATGAGTTGCAAAATGTTGGTTATTGGGTGGTTTGTTTGGTGTGTAGGTTATTATTAATCCAAAACTGACCAAAAAAGCCAACAGTGGAAGTGCATTTTTCTTTGAGGGCTGCCTCAGGTTCAAAGTTGCTCCTCGTCATTCTCACCTTTGCTGTTGTGCTCACATGCACATCTGTTCACCTTTTGCAGTTTGTAGATGCTTTACAACAGGGTGTTTTGTTTTCTGTCTATTCAAACTGTAAGTTTTGGGTCTGCCCTGCTCTCATTTGCATGGTGTATTTGTCCTACTTGGGTATGGGCAGTGTTGAGGGGTATCGGGCACTAGTGGAGCGGTGCTTTGAGGTTGAGGTCAGTGGGCTTGGACGGGATGGTCAGCCAATCACAGTCACAGCCAAAGGGTGGAAGGCCCGAATTTTACAACATGAGTGTGACCACTTGCAAGGGATTTTGTATGTAGACAGGATGGTGCCACGGAGTTTCCGAACAACACAGAATTTGAGACTCCCATTGCCAGCTGGTTGTCCTAGGCCAGGTATTTGCATGAGTCAATTCTGTACATGAAGATCATTTCAGTCTCATCTTGAACATAGACCAGAAGGCATTTTTTTGCCTTGTCTATGCATAGAGAGTTCCCACTTAGATCATCTGAGTGACCACTCACCAGACTTTGCCTCCATTTGCATAATGCACCCAATCTCTTTTGTTTTTGGGTGCCTCTGCTCTTCTCCACAAAGATGTCATTTTCCATTCCAAGCCAAGGTATCATGTACTATGGTTATATTCTTAGCCTAGATTGCTGTCGTCCACTTGTCAGATCTAAATATATTTAAGCATACAGGGCATTTGCTGCCAGGATCAACAAGTACAGAGCTTCAGGGTAAGACAGCTAACTTGGTATCAACTAGGAATGTCCATGTCAGGCAGTGATTGAATTGACAGTTCTCTGCTTGTAGTATAGGATTGCTTTTCTTTGCATACCCAAAACATGTCTGAAGAGGAACAGGAACATGAAGTAGTGTCCCCAAGAATTGGACAAAATTACAACCCCTGAGAGTGTCCATTGCAAGAAGAAGGGTGTGTCTGGTAGAAGATGCCAATTAGGGTCATTTTAGCATAGATTGGTTGGAATATGGATCCTCTTCATCTTAAGTACTAGAGAACATGCCCTTAGAAGTGCATTCCTTAGCCTGAAGGTCTGTAGGCAGGCCTTAAAGTAGGGTAGATTGGTCACAAAGTATCATAGGCAGGTTGGAAATGGCTGAATCAACCTTGGCAACCTTGGCAGCCAATTCTGCTGTTTAAGATTGCCTTAAAACCTGTTGAATAAGCAGGTACAGACTTTTTTACTACAGAAAACCTAGTGAGTCACTAGGTGAGCTGGTATGCCTCGCTGTAGGGACGAACAAAGGTAGAATTTGCCCTAGGGGGCATGTTACCTCAGGGTAAAGGTCCTTAGGTAGATTGTGAACTAGTCATGTTGGTCATTGCCTAGCATAGGTAGGTAAGACATATAAGAAATTAGAATGAGCAGTGGTGGCCGATTCTGTTCTGGACAGCTTGTTGGGGACTTTACAAAATCTGTAAAGTAGTTTTTAAAATTTACATGCTGTAATCGCCTGCCATTCAATTTCCAGTTTTCTCAAAGTTTGTTACAGCCCTTGCTTGAAATTGGAAAGTCTCTTTCAGCTCAATTAGGCTGGGGTGTGTCTTTGTGAAAATTTCAGAGTTACTATTACCCTGGAAATTGCTTGCAGACACAGGTCATTAAATTAGTACCTGTTTTCCTTTTCCTTCTTATGACATTCAGTATTTGTAAAGCAATTGGAAAAATTTCCTATACCTTATTGTACCTTATATCTGGGAATATCCCCCCAAGAAGATAGAAGAGATATTATGTCTACTCCTTAAGAGTAAGTAGGCATAAGAACCCTCCCTTCTCTAAGCCTTGCAATCTACTTATGTTTAGTTCATGATAGCAGACTTCCCCTCTTGCACTCTGTAAAGCATGTGGGTTGGGGGAATTCCCAAAATGCATTGCTGGACACCACAACCACGTTGTCTTGTCCTAAGCCCCTTATTCTGACAATGCCAACCCACCCTGGGGCTTTGCCCTACACATAAAGCCCTCCAAGAAATCCACTGGTGTATTTCATGGGTGTGTTATCACAAGGAAGAATATGTGTATTTGTTGCTCTTCTACTTCGATGGAGGGCAGTACAAAAATGCCTGTACTGCAATGGCCTTTTGCTCATATGGAGGGCATTATAAAGAGCCCATTTGTATGACAGGCCCTTTCTAATACACGTTGTATGATTAGAAGAGCATACCATAGGAGGGCAACACATGCTGGTCATTTGTAAAGCTTGATCTGAAGGTACAGCTTTACAACAGTAATTGCCAAAGAGTGGGGGCATTCCCCAAAGCACTGTTGAGATGTCAAGCCCTAGGTCCCTTTTGGGAGTGGTTTTACACCTATTTAACAGCAGAAGGGACCTTACACCTGTAGGGACCTTATCCCTCCTCTTTTCTAGGAGTGATTTTCATTGATATAACATGCCCTTGAAATACACTAAAAAATTTCTAGTAATTTTTTCAGATATTCTAATATTCTCTGCAACTATCTTTGCCTTCTCATCAGCCAATCAGCCTGCCTCTTTGGTGCTCTACTTCTGGAATGATCTTTCCCAGGTCCATTTGATATATAACTTTGCACAACACAAAGGAAAATCTCTTTTGTTGGGTAAAAGTTTTATGTTCAGGTACATTCCAATATTCTGGCACAATCTTTAGTTTTCCAATCAGGCTCCCTTTTGTTGTACTCCCACAATTCTCTCTCTTTAACATGGCCACTTGGGATCATTTTTTTTCTGGAACTGTTTCAAAAATTTCAAAGGCATGAATGCTGAACCAAAACTATAACCAGATCCAGTCTGTATGGAATTTTTTGGTAATAAAATACCATTACACAATAGTGAATATATTGGATACTTATTTATACCCAACCTGAAGGATATAGAAGAAATCATGTACTCGCAGAACACTGGTTGCACCAACCATGTAGAGCAATCCTAAGCAGCTCATACTAAGTCCAGTCCATACATAGCCCAAATCAGTTTGCTATGACTTTTTTTACTCAAAGCCTTGGACACATTTTGTTCACGGAACTATGATTGCCAACTTTGATTTCAGAAGTATTTCAGAAAGAAGTTGAGTTCTTTTCATCCACAAACTTTTGTAACTACATTGGCAAACTTGGCTGCTAAATTACAACAATCTAATGTGATTTAGAGTTTTTCAAATTGGTCTATCTATCCAAGAGGCATCATTTGTATAAATTTATTACCATAATACTTGGGCCAGTTTGACATTTATTAAAGTATTTGTGACATTTTGACATTTTCGAATTTTTTGATAAATACCTGGTAAATGTCTTGAAAGTTTTACAAATATATAGGTAATTTTATTTATTTCTTTCATGTTTTCTTTTTCCCCCATTCAATGGATCTTGTTTTCTACTTTCATACAGAAATTTTGTGTGTGCGCATGAGAAAGTTGGGAGTTTGATGAGAAAGAGTAATACTGATTCTTTCAATACTTGATATGCAATTACTCCACCTCCCCTAACTTCATGCAAGTGCAATTGAAGGTTTTCTAACTGATTAATACCCCAACCTTTGTTGAGTATGAAAACAATTTAAAATGTGTCTCAAATTAATTTATTCAACAATGGGCTGTTGAACTGGCCCTGGTGTTGAATGTGCCATTTCTTGTGTTTTTGGTTGAAGTAGCTTTGTTTGAGACATTAAGAAACATAATGGTTTTAAAAGAAAACTTGGGGAATTTATAAAGGCTAGTTTTAATTATTCCAAGTCTTCAAAGTTTCAATACAATTATGTCAAAACGAGGATGCATTTTGGATCTCCAAAGGAGGGAGAAATAATAAATCATAGTGATGGAACTCAAATGAATGCCCTACCATAACTAAGCTTAATTTTTTGCAACTTATTACATGTTTTTTAACAGCTTGGTTTCTATTGAGAATATGCTAATAATTTTGTGAAAAAATAATTTCCACAATAAAATATTTAAATCAGTTAATCACCATAAATTGCTATACATTGTGTTGTTTGGTGCAGATTGCAACACACCAAGTCTTTTGGTGATTGTAAACTTGCATCATAATAACAAAGGGGAAGTTCAAATGAGAACAATTTATGGTATTAAAAACATTCAAGAAATGGAAAAAAGAACAAATTTTTTCATCATATTATCTTTTGGGGGCCAATATAGGAATACTTAGTTCTTCTAAAACTCCCAAAAACTTGATGCTAGGATGTACATGATAACATGACCAAAATCAAATGCAAACCTCCATATAACCAATCCAGGTGTTGCAAGTTGTACAACTATATATATTGGGCTGCAAAAAACTACCCCATATCCCACCATATAAGACTTGTCATGCACTAATCTTTCTTTAAGGATTCTAGCAACTATTGTATTGCTTCATAGGCACCTCAAGCAACTATAAACATATATGCCTACATGCAAAACACTTTGTCATAAAATATGATGATTTTGTTGCCCTTTGATTTGTGCATATAATTGATGATTACGTGTTGCATTGTATGTCAAAACTGGATACTTCAAGTTATGGATGGATACAAAGGTACAAATTTTGATTTTTAAAAAAAAATTGTAAACCTTTAGGTGAGGTGCCAAACGAATGTTGGAATCTATTAACAAGCTTGTTATCAGCATTGCCAATATCTATAAACACATGCAAACACTAGAAGCCCCTTTAATAATGAACAAAACACACAAAAAAAAGTTAAATGCCAAGTTTGAATTAAACCCTTGTCCCATAGGACCTTGCATTCAATGGTAGCACATGCCCCTAACTTGCAAGCAACACATGGGTTGTTGACAAAATGATTGTGGGTTGTCGTTGGCTATTCCAAGAAATGGCTCCACTTCCCATCATGAATACAAACCCCATGATGGATCTCCTATCCTCAAGGTCATTGGCTTAATCTGCATCACAATGTCCAACCATTGCTTGGAAGCATGGTTGTTTTTTGTTCAAACTAGCATTATTGGTTGGAAATCTTATGTGTTTTCACGTAAATATAAGAGTATATTGATAATATTGGTGAATTAAATAGCCATGATTTGGATATTTAAGATGGAGGACTCATAATATCTACCCACTTAAGAGAGAGATGGCAACAATAAAACATTTAACCCGATTTTATTTGTTTAAGGGCAAAACGAGAAGGAGTCTAAACCAATGTATATAAATGATTTAAATTTATGGACTCTACTTGATTGACACAAGAAATATGACTTTATGTCCAGATAAAATTAATCCCAAAATTTTAAAATAAAACAAACGATTATGTGCCCTATGGAGACATGGTAAAAGATCAGGTTGGTGAGTTGTGTGATAGGTAACTATTTTACACGGTTTAGAGAACATTTTACTATATCATACGAATAAACATGAACTAAGTCATACGATTCTATGAAATAACTTCTGACTTTAACATTTTGTCTTCACATGGAATGGAATATGTACAAGTACCTTTCATGATTTCTGATGGTATTTATGTATCTACTTTTTTTCTAACCACATGATTTCATGGGTTTCATGTCATTATAAGTGCCATATTCCTAATATGTGTTATTTTTCAATATTTATGACATTTTATTCAAATGCATCATTTTGGTTTTGAGTAGCTGCTTGGTATTGGCATTTCATTGATGTGGTCTAATTATTTTTATTTATATCTATTTATTGGTGGGGAGGTAATTAAAAAAAGGAGGGAAAAATTCTAAAACATTTTTTTACCAACCTAATCATATTTTATTTAAAGATAGAACTCAATTTAATCTGGTATTTTTTTAAGAACATCACCATTCTTTTGATGTAATTATGCCTTTATATGATTATAGTGGTATTTGTGATTATTTTTATAGATTTTGATATGGATCTTAGTACTTTTTGGAAGGTGTTATGGTTGATATCATTTTGTAATTTTTTTGATGTTATAGCAATATTCCTTTTATTTTGGTTAATTTCTTAAAATGAAAAAGTAAAAAATCTTATTTATGATAAAGTAGGATATGATCATGTAATTAGTTGCATAAGTAATCTTGGTAAAACTACTTTGATCAAAGCCAATTATACTTATAGTAAACTTGATCGTTGTTTATGCAACATTGGAAGCAAGTTAGACAAAATCAAATTGTTATGCATATCACAAGTATATTTAGTCATGTCACAAGGCAAATATTATGGTAGACTCAAAGGTTATAGCCTAATTACTCTTTAAAAACAGTCGACCTATGGCACATGACATTATGGTGTCAATCCAAAAAACATACAAGGTGGAAAGAAAATATTATCATTGAAAAAAAATGTTTGCTACGCCCCACCTATTCCTTAAAATATGTAGTCTACTTTCCTTCCAACAGTAATAAAATGAATAAAACTATAGTTGCTTAAAAACAACTGTGAAAATTATATTAAAATAGAAAGAAAGTTAACCAACACTGTGTAGCACGTGTGTGTTTACCTTATGTCAGCTTGCTTAGGGTGGTGTCTATGTCATAGTCCTTTAAATTGTAATATGAATTACAAGGTGCCTTACAAGTATCGAAAAATGCACTTGACTACAATCCAATGTTTTAAACTTAGATTGGCCATGTGTAAACCACATTTATTGGGTATGCCAAGTTTGGTCAAGTACACATGACATACATCAAGGATCCACCCACTTGTCGATAAGGAACCTTCACCATTTCAACATTTTGGTTCATATTCTTTTTCATCTTTGTTTTTGAATCAAGTGACACTTTGATGTTTTTGCAATCCTCCACGCGAAAGTTCAAGAATCTCTTTGAGATACCCAATTGGTACGGATTTTGACTCTAATTTGCTTTTCCTTTCATCAAGAATGTGTGCATACATTTTGCAACCAAAAACTTTCAAATGAGATACATTTAGCTTTATACTGGTCCATACTTTTTGTGGGGTCTTTGAATCGAAGGCTTGGTTAGGCATTAATTCTTAATGTAAACTGTTGTGTTCATTGCTTTTGCCCAATTTTCCAAATCAAATCCTTGTGCACAAATCATGATCCTAGTGCACTCCATGATGGTCCTACAAGGTCATTCCACAACTCATTTTTGTGTGATGTGTACTAAGCACTTGTTTGTCGTTGTCACAAACTTTCATCCATTGTCGCATCACAACATCTTGATCTTCATGCCTATTTTATTATACATCAATGCCTTATATGCCTTGAATTTTTCAAAATATGAACATGATTTTTTTTTAAAAAATCGTTGATGCAAGTGATAAAGTATCGCGCTCCACCACAAGATGTTGTTTTCATTGGTCCACACACATCAATATGAACAACCTCCAAAAACTTGGAAGCCTTGGTCACTTCATCTTTAGGAAAAGATGTCCTTTGATGTTTGTTTTCAATGCAAGCTTCATACACATGATGTAATGGCAATTCTTTCAACTTCATGCCATTGACCATTTTTTCCAACTTCTTGAGACTTGCCATGTTGAAGTGGTCAAATCTTTGGTGCAAATCCTTCATTTGATGACTTTGCCACATTTGCACTTTCTTTCTTAACATTAATGTTGATAAGCTACAAGTTTTTTTTCCCTCCGTGCTTTTTCCATCACAACTCCATGGACATTGTTCACCTTACAACTATCCTTGTCAAAATCCACTTTCAAGCCTTTTGAAATGAGTTTACTAATGGAAATGAGACTAATTTCATTTTAGAAACATGAAGAACTTGAGTCATGGTTCTAAGCAACATTTTACTTCAAACTTGCATTGTGGCCTTTGATGTTCCCTTTGCCAATGGCCTCCAAAATGGTGTCATCTTCCATATACACCTTTCGTGGAACAATGGATTTATAAATGGTGAACCATTCTTGTTCAAATGTCATGTGTTGTGTTGCACCAAAATCATGTTGAAGATTATGATGTAGATGTTAAAAACATAGATAATGGTGTGGTAGATATTAGAAACAATGTGGTAGATAAGTGTTGCAAGCAATTAAAGACCTATAGGTAGATTTGAGATATGTTAGTACCACGAACATGTTAGAATAAGGAGGGAGAGAAGTAGTTGTTCACATTGCTTGTTGAAGATTGTGATGTAGATGAACATAGATATTAGAAACATAGTGTGATAGATATTAGAAACTATGTGCTAGATAAGTGTTGCAAGTAATCAAAGACATAGGTAGATTTGAGATATGTTAGTACCACCAACATGTTAGAATAAGGAGGGAGAGAAATAGTTATCCCATATGGTTTGTCAATGTGATGGTACAGGGAAGGGAATAAAGAGCAAGGTTGGAGGAGAGTTGGAGTTCTCTCCAAGCATTGTTCACATACTTGTGTGATCTCTGGTTTTTTGAATGAGCAATCTCTCCTCTGATCCTATTGTTTTCAACAGGTTATGGGCCCACTCATGTGAGTTGCATGATTAGAGGTTTGATTGCTTGTGTGCATTAAGAGAGATCTTGAGGTTTTGTGTTTGTTGGAGGTGCAAGTTTCAGTTCTGGAGGGTTCTTGGAGGCGCTTTTGGAGCCTTGGAGGAGTTTTAAAGAACTTTGGAGGCCATCTCGAGTTTGGAGGTGCACAAAGGCTGGATTGGTGCTCTTTGGAGGTATTTCGAAGCATTGGATGTGCATGTGTCCACATTCCAGCATTGTAAGTCTTGATTTGAGTTGGTTGAGTGCATTGTGAGTGTGTAAGGAGAGCACTTCATTTGAGTTGGCTGAGTGCATTCTGAGTGTGTAAGGAGGCATTCATGCAAGTGGGAGCCATTAAGGGCTGAATTTGTGATTGGAGGTGCATTGGTGCACAATTGAGCCATCTAGGGACTGGAGTGTTTTTTTATGAGAGTGCATTGAGGCAAATTGCATGTAAGAGTGTTCATTAGGCACTAATTAGCATCTGGTTGAGCACATAAGTGGGTAGAGAGGTCGAATTTGAGTGCAAAATGGCATCCTTTGAGG
>Ga0209208_10003317_pt1 | contig 23101 bp, 24 predicted proteins | sample S1TSphfallax_3_FD_187694 | JGI IMG/M metagenome (GOLD analysis project Ga0209208, IMG submission 187694) | Host-associated microbial communities from peat moss isolated from Minnesota, USA - S1T2_Fd - Sphagnum fallax MG (SPAdes) (version 2) | ecosystem: Host-associated > Plants > Peat moss >...
AATTATTTTCATTTGTTCAACATTATTATAAGACTTTTCAGATTTTTTTAGACACTTCATTTGTTTATTTATTTTAATATTTTGCCAAAATTTAGATATGAAAAAAATGAAAAAAAAAACACTGACCCTCACTTGGCTGATAATGTCAAAATTTGATTTATGCAGCCAATTACTGGTTGGTTCCAAAGTCTCAAGTCTTTGAAGTTTAAAAAAAAAAGGTGAAACCAACCTTACAAAAACTACATTTTTTTACTGAATTTTTTTGGTCACTTTTTCAACAAATAAAATTTGGGAATTTTTTTTTTCCTATTGTAAATTTAACTAAATTTTTGCTAATTAAAAAAAATCATCTATTTTCCAATATCACAAAATTCCAAAAAAAAAAAGAAAACGCTGCTCACAAAGCTACAGTGCACTAAATGTTTAGGGTTTAATGACTTAATTCCACCTCATGAAACCTTGACTTCCAAAATTATTTATTATTTATTTCCTTTTCCAATCTTTGACCTTGCAAAACAGACAAATAAATAGAAATAAAATTTATAAATTATAGTAAGTTAATAATTTCTAAATAAATTTAGGATACAAATTTTATTTAAAATTTTAAATTAAATAAAAAAACCCCCAAACAGATCTCCCACTTAAACCTTGGTTTAACACATATGGGTTTAGGGTTTAGGAAAGCTGGACCACCTCTTGCATCCCAAGCATGCATAGGGAATACAGCCACGTTCATTTCTTGCGCTTCTAGACGCCCACTCCACATGTATGTATGTGTGGCTGTGTGTGTGCATGTCTCTCTCTCCCTGTTGTTTATTGCTGAGCCATTTGGCAGCTCCCATCAACACCCAATTGTCGAATAATGCAGCAAACTTGTGTCAATCTTGCAAGCACAAACAAGAACTGAGCACAGTTGTCCATCTTTGGAGTGAACTTGTCTCAATTTGCAAGCACAAATAAGAACACCCCATTCTCCCATTTTGGAGCAAACTTGTCTCAATTGCAAGCACAAACACTTGGAACACCCAATTTGTCCAATTTAAAACAAAGCTTTGTCTCAATCTGCATGAGTGCAATTGTCATCAGCAAATGCGGAAGCTGGAGAACAAACTTGAGTTATAGAACTGTGTTTTGTGGAGTTTGAAATCACAGCTTCTGTTTTGCAAGGGTCTTTTTTGGATGTTGTTGTATTAGATCCGAGCTCGGAGTTGCTCTAGAAGTTTTGGAGAGAGAGGGATTTGGTTCTGGTTCTGGTTTTGATTTTTGTTTGTTGATTCTGATCATCAACTACCTGCTGCAGTTGCTCTAAAAGTTTTGGAGAGAGAGAACGTTTTGGTTTTGGTCTTACTAGTTTTGAGTATTGCAGGGAATCATTGACGTCATGGGAAAGGATGGACAGCAGCAGCATCGCCCTCCGCAGATGCAAGAGACACACCCTGGGAAGGAGCATGAAATGACGCCCACCCCTTGCTTCATACGTTCGACTTACAAGCCCGCCGGAAAGCTTGAGGTGCATGCGATATGATGTTTTTCTCTTCACTGCACTCTCTTTTGCTTCTTGCTTGATTGTGTAGAACACTAAACCCGAGCTGATCAAAGCAGCAGATCACTTAAGAGTTTTGCATCCGAAGAATCTGATAACCAGTTTTGATTCGGATTCTTGTTGGCGGTAGAATGGATTGATCTATGGACGCAGTCGGCTTACTACGATGCCAGATTTGTGTTTTTGTTTGCAGGGTAAGATTGCACTCGTGACCGGAGGCGATTCAGGAATTGGGCGTGCGGTGGGAGTCCATTTCGCCGTGGAAGGTGCAACAGTGGCATTCACTTATGTCGCAGGTGTTGAAGAGAAAGATGCTGAGGATACAATCCATCTTCTCAAAGAGTACAAGACGCCTGCAGCTCAAGATCCTCTCAAGATTGCTACAGATCTAGGGTTTGATGAAAATTGCAAAAAGGTTTGTGCAACAACAGACTTGATCAGGACCTTTGTTTCTCCAAGATCTCAAAGTCCTTCCGCAAAGTATAAAGTTTCTTGAACAAAGTCCTCCTGCTGCTCATTTCAAACTGTGTTGAGGCTGCTCTGCACTTAGGGGGGTTACTCTGTGTACTTGTTGGATACTAGCTGTGTTTGAAGGGTTATAATTTGCTTAAAAACTATCTAGGTTTATTTATAATTGCAGTAAATCTCTTTAATTTAACAGACCCTTATTTTTTCCATAAATCTGAATTATGTGTGCTTTGGATTTCTAACACCTTTTGTCTGTTTTGTTGCTGCTCAGGTGATTGATGCTGTTGTTGGAAAGTATGGACGAATTGACATTCTTGTCAATAATGCAGCAGAGCAGCACACTGTGGAGACAATTGAGGACTTGACTCCAGAGCAATTGGAGAGAACTTTCAAGACTAACATCTTCTCACAATTTTTCCTCACCAGGTCAGTTCAGATCTTGCATGCAAAGACCGGACATAATTTGTAGAAAGCTTCACTGAAGATTAAATAATGAAGAATGTCCATAGCGTAGGAGAATCTGAATGTGGAAGAATTTTCTCCTACATTTGTCACTGCAATCTTTCTTAGGCCTGCATCTTCAGAGTTGGGTTTAGGGTTTAGTTGCTTCCCTGGACTCGGGTATTTGAGATATGTTATCACAGAGTTAGATCACAAACCAGTTCTTGGCAAGAAGTGCTCATTGTTCATTGAGTAATTATAGAGCAGTCTTTTGTTGTTTCCTCAGATATGCACTGCTGCACATGAAGGAAGGGAGTACCATCATAAACACAACTTCTGTGAATGCATTCAAGGGCAATGCGAAATTGCTGGATTATACGGCAACCAAGGGTGCTATTCTTGCATTTACTCGAGGGTTGGCTCTGCAGCTTATTGATCGTGGTATCCGTGTCAATGGTCAGTTCTCTTCTCATTCAAACCCTAATTGCAATTGCAATTTAACAGACTTGTGCTCTGACAATCCTCATTTGTGGAAGAAAGCAATGGGCATACTTGCATACATGACCAGAAAATTGAGGAGTTTTGTACTATGTTTGGACTGTGCATATGACTGTCACTCTGAACAGTAAAAAATCTTCTTGGCACTTTGCTTCTTTTGTTTTCATGGACAATGGAACCAACCAAGTGCTGCTGCATGTGTTTTGTATCATCTGCATCCCATTCTGCACTTGCAATGTACAGTGATATTTAGACAACAGTCATGGTGCATCTGAGGTTCTCTGGTTGGACAATGCATTTAAGATAAATTGCTCATTGCATTGAGTGTAATATTGATCAGCTGTGCTGAAGAGAAGTTTTGGTATGAAATGGCAGCTGTAGCTCCTGGACCAGTTTGGACACCACTGATTCCAGCATCGATGAAGCCTGAGCAGTCCACAACTTTTGGTCAGCAATGTCCTATGGGGAGGGCTGGTGAACCAGCTGAAATTGCACCATCTTATGTCTTTCTTGCCTCTGAAGATACATCCCTTTACACTGGCCAGTGCCTCCATCCCAATGGTAAGTCTGCAAATGCACACCTTTTTTTCTGTGGATTGAAGATTGGTCAGAGATTTGCTCAGATATTGGAAGTGATTGAACATTATAGGTTTGACCTTTCTATCTCGAAAGCTTGCTCCCTTACTTTGCATCACATGTGAAACTGTTGCAAAAAGACAGTGCAAAAGAGATTCCTACAGATATGAAAGTGCAGAGTCCTAAATGCTTAATCAGAATGAGCTAGACTAATTCTCCAGCCTCTTTTCCACTTCAAAGGTGTCTTCTTTGTATATATTATCATTTAACACAAAGGCATATATGTATCTGCAGGGAATACTTACCCCTAGTTCAACTTCTCTAACTTGCTTCAGGATTTTGTCAGGTCTATAATACTGGATTTTTTTTTTCTCAATGCAGGTGGTTATATTGTCAATGCATAAGGCGCAAGTGCTGTAAAGTGCAATCAATTTGTTTGTACAAATGCTCACCACCCATTTCATGTACTACTGATTGGATCTCATTTAATATAAATGGTTGGCTGGGTTCACTTGCAATAACTGTTAAAAGTATTAGTGTGGCAGTTGGCATACACTCCCACAAGTTTTTGAAAATGTAGAGACCATGGGAGGTGGTGTTACGGATTTTTGAAAATATTATATAGAACAGGATATGGGATGGTAGTTGATTAGGCTAGGACTCTTCCTCCATTACTTTTCTTGGTCCCAATGCCTGTGAAATTAGCTTTCTATGATTACATCAGCATATATAATTCAATGCAGGATTATTTAGAGCAGGCTGTGATGGATGTGAATATCTGAAACAAGGAATACTTGAGGCATTTCTTACAAGAGTTAAGAGATATACATTGTGTCCAACATCTCCATCTACTTTTCCTCCTTTGGTGGTTCCAGTGTTTCAAAAATGCTGTGAACCTGCAATGCTGCATGCTGTAAACCAATCTATAGATGTGAAAAACTGCAATCTTTGGTACACTAAGAACTCCACTGGTACATAGCACAACATTTTCTGGGTGAAATGTGATTTTCAAGAGATCAGTTGAAATTTACCTGACAAGCTCAGTAAAATGTTGGAAACTTTTGCTCAATATGTTTGAGGCTGGCAAATGTCACAACACTCATCTACTCTTCATTGGTTTACTTGGTTTGTTGTTCTAATAGTGTTGTGTGTGTAAGTGTCAATATATATATATGGTGAGATTTAGTGTAAATCATCTATGATTACACGTCTTTACACTCATTTGAATTGTTGCCATGTATAATGGTTTTTAAAAATTTATATTTACACAAGAATGTGTAAATACTTGGCATGTAAGTGTAAATGTATATATATCCTCCTCAATGAGAACATATTTTGACAAATCCATCCTCAATGACAAAATATTTTGACAAATCCATGTTGATTAATTGTGAATTCATGTTTTTCTATTTTTTTTGCAATGGACCATTTGGTTGGTGTTATCATAAGAACATTATGAAACCTCCCCTTCGCATGTTAAAACCACTTTTTCTACATTACTTTACTGTGCACATAAAATCCATATAAACATATTTGTTTTTTAGGGACATGTTTTCAGTTTTACACTTATTCAAATCTAAATAGATAATAGGCACTTGCATGAAGTGCAAATAAATTTCATTGTGAAATTTATGCGTCTCAAACCTTGGACACACACAATACTAGTTTTGATATACCAGGTTGACGTTTATGTGTGGGGCTTCTAATCAGTAAACAAGTAAATCTTGGAAAGGAGAGATACTGTTGCAGAGTTACATTTTGAGTATGGGTGGAGTTGCTCAAAGGCAGTTTGCTTGAATGTAACAATGTTCCAAAGGAAAGAGTTAGGTGAAACTCCTCTAAGTTGGTTGCTTGAATGTGACAAACGGTCTAAAGGAAAGAGTACAGGTGAAGCTCCTCTAAGCTGGTTGCTTGAATGTGAGTGTATTGCAAAGGAAAGTGTACCATTTGAAGAGGATGCATACTACCAACGCCTTTTGACCTTGCCAATCCACACATGGGAGGATGGTAGTACCTAAGAGACAAATTCTTTATGCAACTTCTCTAGTAATACTCCCCACGACATTTTGCATATTTTGCATACATGAACAATGAGGCTATTCACTGCAGAAACCTGAGTTTTACAACTTGCTTTGAATGACCTGGTTTCAACATTTCTTCATGCAGAAATGAAGTTACTGTAGACACATGCACGATGGAAACTACAACAACAACAAGAAGATAAAGCCGAAGGAGAGACAAACCTTCGGTTTCCAGCTTCAGAGATGTAGAGACGTAGCAGGAGCTCGAAGCCTCAAACGTCAAAATCCTTAGAGAGGGGGTTGAAACTGCCGCTTGTAGCTTCAGCGGTGGAGAGAAACACCTGCACAAAAGGTCAAGAAACACAGCTGACGCTCGAAAATGCAGGGGAAAAAAAAACAGAACCTCAAAAAGGTTGAAGAAGAAACTGCAGCAATTGCAGCTTCAGCGTGGAAACAAGCGCTGGCGCAACAAGACCAAGTATCTTGAAAAGAGCAACGAGCGAAGGTACGTTGACTCAGGCATCTCAACTTCCTTTGTTTGTGAATTGAGAGCATTGACATCTTCAAACGATCCGTTAGCGCAACGTATCATCGCTGGTGAAGTCCGAGAGAAGGGGAAAGCACTTCGGGGTTGAGAGCTTCCATTCCCTCTCGAAAGTGCTCCGCTTCCAGCTCCCGTTTTGCTTCCTTCAGGATCTGATTCCCGCGTCAAGATTTTGGGAATTGGGTTGCTGCAGTGGAATGTTTTTAGCTTGTCTACTTTAGCAGCGGATTCGTTTAATGTACCTCGTTTTTGGAATGGATGTGATGGTGGAGGGACGCCTGCGGGGGAGAGGAAAGAGGGGAGGAGAGAAGAATGAGAAAAGACAGAAGTGTCAGCAGTCGCGGTGCAAGGAGAGAAAGGGGTGTAAGCACTTCTCTTCGTCCTATGGACCTGATAGGCAGAATCTTGTCTCACGTCGCAGATGCATGGATGTGATGAGCGCTTCGGTTACTTGCTGGAAGTGGAGAATGGTCGCACACAACAACCTCCTCAGACTGCGCTTCAGGGGAGCGGATTGGAGGCGGGCGCGCGATCGAAAGATGTCAATAGAAGATTTCCTAGAAGTTGGTATCACGCAAACTCTAATGCGCATGTCAAGTCTCTAACAATTGTACGTCGGTTTTCTTGGTGAGAAACACAAGTTTTCAGCAGCGACTGTGACTACATGGCTACTGCATTTTGGCGGGTCGCTGGTTTTCTGACCTTCAAAATGGAGATCAAACGCATTATGTTAGAGAAAATGGGGGAAATATTAGAGCTCGAAGGCTTGGTTTTGGAGGACACGGACTTTATGCTCACAAGAGATCCGGTCGTTAAGATCAGCTTCCTCTCTCTAACATCTCTCACTCTAAAGGAGATTAGAGTGTCTGGAGCAGACCTACATGTATTGCTCTTAGCTTGTCCAGAGCTGCAATTCTTATCTCTCACCAACTTCCTTGATATTTGTTCATCAGAATCAGGGGTAACTCTGGCGGTCACAAGCTTCAGTCTAAAAGCCATGACTTTGAAAGGATAGAAAAATGGTTGGGCCCAGTGTTTTTTTATTCATTCTTGCAGAGTAGCGAGTGGGGCAACCTCTAAGGTGCAATTGGTGCTGCTCTGGCTAGTAGCAAGGTTTTGTAGGAGCTCTATGTGGCCCCACTAGTAGATTCTTTATAAAAACTTGGTTGTCACTTCAATCTTTTAGGTGAATTATTTGACACTTTTCTAAATTGCTGAGTGAAAAAAGCTGGTTAGTTTTGGAATGCAGACACAGTTTTCAGGCTATTAATCAATTGTAGTTGGAGTTTCATGGCAAGGTTTGTATTGTTATTACATCAAATTTTGGCAATTACTTGGGGCAGGTTGTAGAGTTGCCAAAGATATAGAATCCTTTGAATGTATAAAAGCAGCTTAAAACAGTCATAATCACAAGGGGAATTGAACCTCTAAAACTGGCCTTTTTAGCACAACTGACTTACAACCAACCAAGTTAGTATATAAGACGAACTAAAGAAACCATGCAAGGAGAGAAACCAGTGTGATTGGAGTCCAGAAAGCTTGCTGGCTTGTAAAACAACCATTAAATTCAACAAATAGAAAAGCAGACACAGGCCAAAAAGAATCTGCCTTTGTAGAAACATAGGTAGCAACTCCTACATTTGCAAAAACTTGGCCAACAACTCTAGAAAAAACAACCCACCCTACCCATCATAGCAACAGAACTGTCATGCTGCTCGCCATTGTTCAATACACTTTGCATATGGGAAATTTTGCAAAGTGTAAAACTGTCGTGCAAACATCTGAACAAGGGGCAAATGGGTAATCAACCCTTTATGAAGATTTGATTTCATGAAAGCCAACGAGAAAAGTAGTGCTCATCTTCCACACTATTCACTATTTGTACCATGGCCATTTCAGCCAGTTTCACATATTCTGGGAAGTTGTAGACAAAAACCCAAGATGCTGTCAGCAAACATCACATTCTGGTCAGAGGATTGGTGTCAAAAGGTAGAGCCATGCATGTGGCTACATTCAACTTCATCGTCAACTTGAACATGCCTTGTTGGCTATCAAGGTCATTGGCATTGAGGACCTTAGGCACAAAGGTTTCCACCCCATCCAACAAATGTGTTTTGCTGAAATAGAAAGTTGTTTTGATTACAACAAGGCGTTTTGGGAAAGATGTTTCACAATTTGCATGTAGCTAACATTGGGGATACACAATCCCAAGAGCATCCATGACACCATGGGCATAGGTTTTAGTAATGGCAAGATATAGGCAAGTCCCAACAAGATTTGCAAGTCACACATATGTTCATAATTTTATTTGGCATGTTAATTTGTAGGGTTATGTAATGTTATTTTCACAATGAGTGTTCTATATTATGTCATCACCTTTTTGGCAAGGCTCAACATTGAGATCCACCTTGTCTTCACGTTTCGAAATTTTTAATTCCCCTTTGTTTCCAACATCTTAACTAGCTTTGTAAACTCTAAATGTCTTTTTGGTGAATGTGCAAAGTAACTGTGTAGGGTTTGCAACAAATGCTCAAAGTGGATCACCAAAGGCAAACTTGATAAGGTTTGCATTGCCACATTTGTCTAATGGGCCATGCAATGGATCCCCTAACAATTGGGAGCATAACTATTATGGATATGTTTTGTGACACCAATCCTTGTCCCTTGAAAAACATAAACACCATCTACCCCAAAATAAATAAGCTTTGGGCAATTTGGTTTTGTGGCAAACCTCCACCTATCATGAGTGCTCCATAATAATCTTAGTTAGGTTATGATTCCCTGAACTTGCAACCATCCTATCCAAAGATATTAGAATGAGAAACTTTACCTAATTCTACACCACATAATAGTCACAGACAAACAACCATGATTGGTTGTTAATTGTGGAGACCTCATCACAACTTAGAGCAACGTAATGTGCAATTTGAACTATAGCCCTATTGGCCTTCATCAACACTTGGCGCATGAATTTTGTCATGGCCTAGCTAGAACTATCAATCCAATGTTTTTGTTGTTTTTGGGCATTACCAAAAATTCAAACAATGACCTCAAGGATTTGTATTCTAGCATTGGACAGCCTTGCTACAACAAATGAAGCACAATGGAAAATTGATTAACTTTATGAACTTTTTCTCCTACCATCCCATGTGCCAATTGGGCATCAACAACCTCCCAACTACGAGATGCAAGTGTTCTCTTTTTCTTGGCATGCTTACAAATTTTGGAGTAAAACCAATCCCTTTTTTTCACATTAAACCTCATATTCTTCACAACTTTCTAATGATTTGCATGCTTACAAAAGGAATCCCACTTAACAACAAATATTTTGTTTTTCCCTTCTACCTCAATACAAACCCTGCATTTAATAATAAGCAAGGTTTCATCTTCCCCTAAACAATTCTACCCATGGGAGTTGTGTAGCCCATTTTTCTTGGAACTTTTTTATTGCATCATAGTTCTTCTTCTTGATGCCCACCTTGGGTTGGATGGCCTTATCATCTTTAGCACTAGGGAAGACCCATTCAAAGGCATGAGCACATCTTCAATGTGATATGCATTGGAAGGATCAAAATTACAACTAGAAAATAAGGGAGGAGATGGAAGAGTAAGACCATGAGATGAAAATGTTTTGTCATTGGTAGGAATGACAAAAGGCCCACCTACTTTGGAATTCCTAGAGGAGAAGAAGTACTTGAACTTGTAAGCATGTGGCAATAGTAGTGGCATTGTGCCAAGAGAGCACAACAGCTCACTAAATAATAGTGCAATATAGACATTTGCATTGAAAAAAGATAATGTACCAAGTTTGCAGAAGAGAACAACATTGGAGATAACCCCACTAAAGAAGAGAATAACACTAAATATAGTAGATAGTAGCACTAGTTGTTATAAAAACATTAGTTACCATTGAAACACTAATGAAACAGAAAAACTCATTGAAGCATAAATGTCCATTGAAGTATAAAGGCTCATTCAAGAATCAAAACATTGACAAGAAAAAAGAAGACCAACATAGTACATAGAATACCATAGTCCATTGAATCAAAGAGGTTCATTGAGTAGAAAGGTAAAAAGATTGTTTGAAGCAAAAAAGGTCACTAAAACATAAAGGTTCAATAAGGATAACATTCGAATAGAATATAAGACCAACACAGAACCCTATAAGATTGCAAAACACTAAAGCAAAAAGGTTTACTAAACAGAAAGGTAGAAAACTTCATTGAAGCAAATAGGGGCGTTGAAACATATAGATTCATTGAAGATAAAGTAGAATAGAAGACCAACACAAAACCCTATACCACCACATTGGATCACAAAACAAAAAGGTAAAAATGTTTACTAAAATAGAAATGTAGAAAGGTTCATTGAAGCAAATAAAGGCATTGAAACCAAAAGTTTCACTAAAGACAACATTGAAAATAGAAAAGAAAACCAATAGAACCCTTCTACAAACCACTGAAGCAAAAAAGGCTTACTAAGGCAAAAAATTTAGAGAAACAAAAAAGCAAAAAGGCCAACAAAGAAGCACAAAGCACCTACACCACTAAGCAAAAATACTCACTTTAGAAGTAACACCAACATAGACCCATGAAGCACCACTAGAACAGACAATAGAAGTATGGAATTCAAATGAAAACGGTTAGATTATGTACCTTTTTATAATTTCGTTAGGAGATCTAGCATGCTGTCATGGATACTCTTGTGATAGTGTAAAATTGCACAAAATCCCCAACAATGTTTGCACACATAAAATATTCACAAGATCCTCAAAGATTTGAAGAACTGTAAAACACAAAAAACAAACAAAACCTACAAAAGTACTTGAATTTGTACTCCCTAGCAATTGTGGCACTTGCAAAAGTGAAGAACTTCAATGCGTGCTCATCATGATGGAGGATCATGAATTTGCGGAGCTCTTGCCAACAACGCACTAACATGAGAGTTGTTGGAACTTGGAAACCTACACAAACACAAGCATTCAAGACATAAGTTGGAACTTCCAAACATTGAAAATGTAGTTGGTGACTAGAAGCTATTGCAAATGAAACACCACCACAAGTGGGCGACAAAAGAATAGAAGTAGGAGCTCCTTGGCGATGAGCAAAAAGGAGGAGAAGAAAACTTTGGTGAGCTCTCATACACAACCATTGAAAGACTTTGATGAGACAAGCGCCTACATCTTCGCGAATAGGCTAAGAGTTAGGGTTTAGGAGGGTTGTAAGGTGAGATCAACGGTCATCATCATTGCATCTTGGCAACAATGACAAAACCTCTAGGGTTTAGGTTGGCGAATCCAAACCGTCCCTCAACATCTTTTGGCCTGTCCTCATCCATCCACGTCCATTTTGTGGCGAAAAAATTAAAATTCCACCCTTTTTTCCTTTTGTATAGGTAGCCACAGATTTTTAAATGTAGAAAAATGGTGATATTTGCCAGAAATAAAAACACTGGTTGGGCCTGTCAGAAATTGAGGGCTGAAAATCTGGAGAGCCTTCATGTGAAGCACAAAGAAAGCCTATGGTCATGGCATCTTCATGTTGTGACCAAAGGCAATTTGCAGGAGGTGAGAATTGAGAAGCTGGTGGATATAGAATGGCTCAAGATTGACACAAGCATGGCTGTGTTAGAAGTGCTGGATGTCAGTAAGCCATTCTATGGATAATACTATGATGTGTGTGATTTCATGACATGTTTCTAGGAGCTTCCAAACTGAGGGAACTTCGTCTTTGGGGTGTCATGGACAGCCATATGAAGCTGGAGATAATTGCTCTTTTCTTCCCTTGCTTGACTCAACTTTCTGCTCTATAAATTTGGACATGCAAATGATGTTGAGGAGGTGGTTGGAGGTGAGTTAATTTTTGAGAAAGTTGTGTTGTTGCAGCTTGGGTATTTCAAAGTTGATAGCCTGTTTGATCAGTTTAGAAGTGGAGTCCTGTGAAGATGTCCAAATTTGAGATGCCTTGTTCTGCATTGCTTGATCCCTTGTGATGCTGATTAGCAAATGATGGGCAAGATAAACAGTTCCATTTTAAAGCTTGTGCACAAGTTTTTCACACATTTTTGATATCAGAGTTGTGTACTTCATCATTTTGGATATGGCTTGAAGACATACTGTGAATCCTGAACTTCACTCCACCTTTAGTAGGATTTGGTGTTGGGAGCAGAATCCAGACTAATACGATTTGGTGTAAGAAGCGACTGCAACAGCACTTGGGAATGCACCCATAAGTGACAGCTTCTGTGTACAGATTTTCACAGTTCCCACCCCCACACTCAAGCTGCTGATGGAGTCAGTCAGGGCTTTTGGACATGCTTCTTGAGACTTTGCAAGAGTTTTTCTGCTCCTGTGTTGGAGAGGATGGCTGACTCATGGTTTGTCACTTACAACTGCTACATGAATGGCTGTGTAGTCTGTGTATTCACTGTAGTAGCGGCTTTGAATGACATCACATGAGGGCCAGTAGCTTTTAACACTGATGAGGGAATTTTGTTTCTGAAAGTCTATACAGGAGTCCTCTTGGCATGGAAACTGGTAACTTGCAATGGTTAGGAGGTTTGTTCTACTGGTGACCTGTTTGCATCAAAGACTATTGTTTGATCTTTTTTTGTTTGCAGATGAAGAGCCTGTGTCTTTGGTTTGTGTTCTTGCAGCAGGTGAGGAAGGGCCCAGTTTTGAATCAGCTTTACTTTACAGCGATCAAAGACATTCAAAATGTGATGAGCCATTTGGAAGTCACTCAGTATATTGTGCAGGAATGCCAAGAACTGGCAAGGGCTTGGCTTCACTTGCTTGCATTGTGCAAGGAATGTATCCTGGGCACATGGGTACTTATATTGGTTACAGGTCAGGATACCAATCGGGGCTGTGGTGGTTTAGCAGAGGATTGAATCAAAGGGTTGTGGAGCCTGCTAAAGGTGAAGGACAGGGGGTTGGTCATGGAAGTCTAGGGAGGGCAATACAAGAATGGCTGCAATATGAGGTGGTAGGATTTCTCGGTTCCTGTAACACCTGTTGCCAGTGCAATCCAAGCTGCAGATATGGATATTGTTGATGTGTTGCACCCTGGGGTTGGCAAAGGAGTTTTGGTTGGGGGGAGTGCCTGACCAGAGTTGTGGATGAATTTGGACACAGATATTTCTTGGGCTGGAGTAAGGCAGCTGTTTGAAGATAATGAATGGCCTGTAGTTGATTATGATGTGAGCAAGCAGGAGGTATAAAACCATATTCCATTGCACTGTATGCTTGGACTGCAGCTGCACAAGGCACTTGAACTTTATTCTTCCAAATCAGATGGGTTTCTCATCAGAGAAGGATCATCTGCAGCCAACAGTCACTTCCAAGAAGGTGGAAGTCTTTTAGCAGAGCTATTTCCAACACAATATCGAGTGCCAGGTTTTGCTGCAGTGTTGATGGAGCATCCTTTGCATCTGCAAGTTTTGTGTGCCCATGTGCAGGCTTGGATGTGGCACCACAATAGCTACTCTGCCAGTGACCTCTGTGACCTGTATCACACTGTGCACTGGTAGGCACTCTGGGTGCCTTCTATTGTTGTGAAAAGTGATCTTTTTAAATCTTCAGGTCAGAGAAAGAGGAACTCTATAGAATCAGAGAATACAAATGTGTCTTGACATATGTCACATTATCCATGTGACATGGAATTAATTTGATAGAAGGTGTGAAAGACAGTCTGGAGCTTGATTTCTTTCTGCTACAATGTTGCTCTGTCACGGCACCTCCAGAAGAATTTGTGGAGCAAATTCAAGCACATTTTGGACTGACAGACTGTGTCAGTCTTGTCCTTCAGTGTCCTAATGAGTATGGCATATAATCTAACTTCAATCATTTTCAAGGGCCATTGTTTTGCACCTTAGAACGTGAAGCACAAGTTTGCAACAGATTGCAGGAAGTTTCTACAACTGCCTTGTTGGAAACAGCCATTGGTGCAGCTGTAGGAGATAGGGATGACTCATGATGTCTGGAAGAGTTCATGATATTTTGGCCTCTGTGCTCTTTCATGCTACTTATCCTCGAAACCTGTCAAACTCAAAGGAACCACAAGGATTGCTATTCACAGCACTCCACTTGCTGGCGTTAAGATTTGGATGTTTGTGCAGCAGCTCAAAACAAGGCGGACGTGAGCAGCCCTGTCATAGAGACATCTAAACCAGGAGCTTCCTGTATTGGGCTTCCCCCAACTGATTTCAGATCTTCATTCAACTCTCCTCAGGGGACAGACTTGTAATGAACAGGAGAATCCACCACTTCTTGTGTGTGCTACTGAGAGAGTTTGTGTGCAGTTGGCAAAATAAAAAATGAAAAAAAGACAAAATAAAAAGTAAGTTTTCTTACATGGGAGCCAATGTCAAGTAGATAACAAAATCATCAGCAAAGTTACAATGAAATCTTGTGAAGTAGTAATGCCCAGATTCCCTTAAATGGTTCTCAACTTCCCTCACTCTTTGGGTTTTACTCCAAATTGGGGATGAAATTCAGGATTTATAGGTCAAACTGGGACCTAAAGACAGGGTGACTTTACATATAACTTTTAATGTCTCAAGGCATATTACATTTAGTCTTTTTTGCATATCATGCAAGCACAACAATACCATACCTCTTCATCAGTCAAAGTAACCACAATTTTGGTTACATGAATTTTTATTTGCATGGGTTTTACAATAAAAGTCTATCATCAGAGTGATTTGAGAGGTGTTTATTTTTTGCCTTTCTGCATATCATCTGTATTTTTAAAATATTACCAGTGATATCATTCATTTTTCCCATCATCCCATATATGTATAACTTATGGAAAAATGAAATAATACAAAATGGTCACAAAGTATAGGAGAAGGGTAGGGGCCAGAGTCACTTCCTTGTTTTGTGGTGCCAGCAAACAAGGGCATTACCCTCGGTCTACTACATGCATTACAAAACAAGGAAGTTCACCCTTCTCGTGTAATACCCTTCTCCTAACTGAAGAATAGGTATTCAATTTACCAGTTTTTTGTTAGATCTCTTTCCACCACTTGCCTTTTCCACTCACAATGAGGGGCAGTGAAAGACAGAAGAGACCTTAAATGTAAGGCCTTGGCATTTCTCAGGGGTCAAATTCTGCTTTAGAAATGTGCCATCGAAATGCACTCGTAAATATTTTGGAAGGTCTTTAGCAAAAGAGTAAGATGCCTTGGTATCTTCCACCTGACAATGGACATCAGATCTCAAAGGCAAAAAGCATGCCACATCTTTCTGCTACCCAATATGGATCTACAGGATAGGTTAAGGGTTTAGGGTTTCTGGGCTGGGCATATCCTCTTGAGAATTAGGGAAGACAAACAAACAAAGTTTGGCACTTGTCCTCTGCGTTGGAAACCCCAAACACTATCAATCCCAAATTCAAATAGATTTTCCTTCACCACCACCATTCTATTTGAAGCCTAAGAAAACAAAGCATATAGTGGTTTTGCAATTGACACAAAAAGTGTGGAAAAAATCAGACTATATGAAGTGTGTCAGTCCCCAATCAAGATCATCGTACAAAGCTCCATACAAGCTAGTGATTCACACAAACTCCAACTATGTGGGCATGGGGATTATTACTTTCATTAAGCCCTAGCTGCCAACTACTAACCCCTATTGAGGGAGAAACAATTCAATTTGGCCTCTTTTATCTTCTTGCCTCATTTATCCTCCAAGGCAGGTCCAGCGATTCGAGACAAGCTGCAAAAAGGCCCCCTTGCAAACAAACCAAAACCATCAGGGACCTCAGGCTCAGTTCTGCACTAAGCAGCTAAGAGAACAAGAGCACCAATCCATGTAGCATGCTTGATTATTGATCCATCTTGCATGCATGCATGCATGCTTGCACCAAAATGTAGGTGGGCTGTGCTTGTTAAAGAGAAGAAAAATGAAAAACCCCATTTTCAGGCCCATTGTTTGATGCGAGGAACAAGGGAACACAACCCCACAGAAAGAACTTTGATTACCACCAGTTGTTCTCACTCAAATTCTAGTGGGGAAAAAAGGACATGCTTTTGAAACTCTCATTTTGATGGACAGAGGGTGAGGGGGAGGGAAAACCTAAGCATGGGTGGATGGAGCATGGACATGATGGGGGAGTTTTACATTAGTGGGGAAAAGAGGGAAAGAGACTTGAGTCTTTGTTAGGATTTTACTTTCGCCGCCTTTTGCTTTCAGGTGTTCCATGGAGTTGTGTTGCAAAGCCATACTGCTTCCTTTGAAACTCCTCAAAGGCTTCTGAGATTGCCTCCACCTTCATCATCACCATGATTCTGAGTCAGAACATAAGATTAGCACAAGTCAAGAGTAATGCAGACACAATTGTAGGGAGAGAAAACTCTACCAGCTCTGGCTTCTTGGAATAGACTCGGACAATTCTGTCTTCAAAAGTGTCTGGTAGAAGAAGGCTAATGCTATCCTTTTTTATTTTGAACTTCTCAGTACTCTCGAAATCCTGTCACAAGCAAACCCAATTTGCTTAGAGTGGTTCAATTTCTGCAGGAATTATGCAGTAAGTATAAGTAATAAAGTCCCCAAAAGTCCAACTCACAATCAAGGAACACTCTTGAATCATCCACACTTGTCTCTATAAGGAAAAAGATATCTTAAAACATCATCAGGAATATAAACGCACCAAATTTGCAAGAAAACATGAAAAGATCAGAGTTGTAGCCAGATGATAAGATGAGGAGAAATAGCATTGCATGGTGGGGATGTCTTTTTATTTGCAGCTGAGATCCTACCTTGAAGAAATGGACACTGTAGGCAGTGTATGTGAACATGTGACATATATGACAAGAAGAAACAACACAGGGTTATTAAATGGAGAGCCATTCCAATTGCAATGAGCAGCATATCATGAGGGCACAACCATTGATCAACCACAATCTACTGGCTTGGATAAAATGGCAATGCAAGAAACAAAATGCTTGATATAGGAACAATGTAATGAAAGCAATGAACTGAAACCTACCTGCTGCTTACAGGGTCCTCCTTCCCACAGGTGAGGTCAATCCTTGTTGTATGCACAGCAACATCTTCTTCACGAAGTTCCACCCCAGATCTTGTCTGCAAAATCAGAGTCCTATATTGTTATTTGTGAAGGATCCCTAGAAGATCCTTACAAAAGATAACTTACTGCATTCATTATGACCATGAGCAGAGATTCCAATGGACTTCAGTAAAGACAAATTCAAGGAGTAGAACATCACGGACCATGAAGATTCTCCTGCTCACTAAGCTCATATCAAGTGTTCAAGGCATAAATTTCACATTCCAGAATTAACAGACCCACACAGGCCTTACACATTACCTCACATAAGATATGAGGCCCTTGCAGCTGTGAAATTTCAGGCTTCCATGCCCAGGTTCTTACCACTATTAAAGACCAGAACTGCACACTAAGAAAATGGGCTAGGTCTTCACACATTCATACAAGGTTTTTCCCTCTCTATACAAGTTTGTCTACAGGTGGATACTGACTCAAAGTTTGAGCACAAAAGTTTCAGCCTGGGAACACCTAACATAAATGAACTCCAAACTCAAATGTTTAAAAGAGACAACATGCTTACAACCTGAGAGCAGATTATATCCTGAGCTGTGACATCCTTGTAGTGCTCCAGCTGATCTTTCGGAACTGTATATTCATTACAAAACTGCAGGCCAGGGAACCTTTCAACATCATTGGGGACCACAGAAAATGGAGCAAATATCAACTCTCAGTAATTTCTATGACTCCCATGATGTACAAAGATGAACCAGATCTAGAATTCGTGTCTGTTCTTTCAGTGGGCACCTGATACAGCTGCCTCCGTCTCATCTGCTGTATGATCTTGCGAGCTGCTTGCAGTTCAGGTTGCTCCGCAGTCTCAATAGTTTTCAATACTGTATCATCCAGCTGCATGGATTACCCCCCTTCATGAGCAACTTATAGAGAAAGGATTTCGCATCTCACAAGCACATGCATGCCATTGCAACCACATTGGGGTCCAAGCAATTGTTGCTTCAAAAGATTGCATTTCCTACCTTCCAAAATTTCTCGGGACTTTCAATGTGTGTTGTGATTCTCAAGTAGTCATTTGCCAATAGCAAGGCATCAACCAACATCAGCTCCAGTGCCTGTGCACATTTCAGAAGAGGTGCTATATCCATAAAAGGCAGGTATAATTTTGACAGTGGCCTCTTCCAAGTCAAGAAATATTTAGCTAAAATAATAGCTGTGAAGACCCTTTGTGATGGAAGAGGAAGCAGAACTCAAATCGAGTCAGATTCAAGAGTGCACCTTTACTTTGGCGTGAGTATACACAGTTCTCCTCAGGTCTGCCCTAGTTTGAAACAAACGGTAGACAGTGTGTGCTGAAAAGTCCACATCCCAGGTCAGCCACCTCCATTACCAGCAGAAACAGCAGAAATCGATGCTGGCAGAAAAGTCTACATTAAAACTGATTCTCACAAATAACTGTGACGTGTCACCACAAAAGAACATGATGGCCTTGCTGTGGTCATGTATGCTTCACAAACTTACATTCCTTTGCTCTGTAACAGATCTCATCATCTATCACTTTCATGTTCTCTAATAACCTGCAACCACAGACCATGTATCCAGATACACGAAGTAAGAGTATGCCTTGACATAGATCACACTCTTGATAGATAAGTTAGGATTCATTACGAGCTCAGATAGGCTGCATATGCAGTTTCCAGAATATGAAAGCCGCGTAGCTGTAAAGGTTCTACAAGAATACCAACTCTAAAATTACATGACCTCAACACACTAGTATTGACAAGCTCTTTGCCCTTCTTGTCATTTAGTACACATACGTCAATTACTATTGACAATCAAATCTTACCTGTGAAAGTCAAAACTGCTGGATATACCACAAGCTCTGCAATCCCGCTCAATGTAGTCAAACCTGCAAGGAGTACAAAAAACTTAGGAGTGAGCTCCATGTTCCCTGCATTAACTCCATACCTTCCACCCCAGTAGTTGCATGCATATAGACTTAAAATCCCTGTCCATCTGGAGCCCATTATTTGAGAGCAGATGCCTGGTAATTTAGACCTGGAAATTTAAAGCAGTTGTGTAATGCCTGGGTAAGGAACCACTTTACTTGTCAACATCAATCCCATTGCGCCCATTTGCCACTATATCAAACAGGAAACGCTTGTTGCCAAGGGCCTACACAACAAACGAAAATTACTTCTTGGAGTACTTTATGATTCATGATCCTGCTCCCAAGTTGGATGTCACTGTTTCCAAGTTCAAGAGCTCTTAAGTTTGATTAAAGGCTTTGAGAACCATATTAAAGAAGAGGTGTGCTGATATAGGAGATGCTGAACTGAGCTTGGAATCACCCACTTGATTGAGTTGCATTCATTATAGTTAGATGGGCTCATGATTCTGCAGTATCAATCAACTTTGACAAAGAAAAATTATGAAATGATTTTTGTGGAAATTCCTTCCTTGAACATGCCGATTCTATAGATGATGGGTCAACTTCAGTTTGCTTGAATACATGTTCGAAAATTACCTGGCGATTTGACCAGCTTGAACTGGCAAGTATCATTTGCTGCAAAACCACAAGCACTAACAAACATAGTCTCAGCACTCCCAATCAGTCCAAACAGTCATTTGGATGTACTTGTCCAAGGACTGGATCTATATCTGTTCAGACAACCTAGTTTCTCATAGAACAAGAAAAATATATCAGGCCTTGTTCAATCAAACAACATTCATGCAAAGATTTACAAATGCAATAAGCATCATCCTAAGGTCAGAGTTGGACATATAAGACACTGCTACCACAGGCAAAAACAAGCTTTGTGGACATTGTCAAGGTGTAAAATGCACAAACCTGGAAGACAATTAGATTGAAGTGAGGGAGACAAAGCTCTCATAAGAATTACCTTGACCTTCTTCAGTTCACTTGGATCAATGTCAATGTGGTGACAATCCACCATGTAGTCCATCATATCCACTGACATTTGCTCATGATTCCTGCCCTTGCATTTCACAAAATTTAAATAGATTTCTGAACTGTGCTAGCTTGCTAGTTTTAGTTTCACATCCTATGTAGAGAGATTCATCTTTTCTTCTCTCCTATGTAAAGTGAAATAGCACTTGTGCTCAAGACATTCAAGAACCAAATCCCAAAAGTTCCATGAAAGATGCAGTGTACTGCTGGGAGTACAGAACATGAGACACTGATCAGCAAGGAATGGTAGACTACACACCACTTAACATCAGGGAGTGCTCGAGGAAGAAACTCATTATCAAAAACATGGCTGAAAGGTCCGTGACCAATGTCATGAAGTAGTCCTACAGCCAGTTGTACAGACAGTGAGATATCAACCTTGAAAGACAGGTAGCTTAGCAATGGCACAAGGGATAGTATGCTCTATGCTTAGTGGAGATTGGTGACAAACCCCTGCTAAAATACGAGACTTTAAATCATGAAGCTAGTGCACATAGGAGACCAATCATGAAGAATCAGGTATTTGCAATGCTGATTGCCTCAGAAGAGACATATGAAGCATGATGCATATTTTGACTCCCAAAATAGCTAGAAAATTGGAACATTAATGTTGGGCATGGAGGAGAAGCCATATTAAATCCACTTGTTTGTCCCAAGGAATAGACTATCAAGTCAGACAACAGGGAAGCAGCTCTTCATACCTGCAAGCTTGACAGTTCTCAGATCAGAGCGATCAATTTCCAGTTCATGACCCTGATACAAAAAAGTTCAGGAATTGAGATATATATGATATACAAGGCTGTTATTCACACCCACTTTCTTTCCAGTTGCAATAGGAGAAACCCTAAAGCTTGAAGAAGACAACAGCACAATGCAAATCCTGTTTGGACACAGTGACAACAAACAGACATGCAACTTACTTGGTATCTGTCCAGGATTTCAACTGCTTGACCAGCTACATGATATGCTCCTAAAGAATGCTCAAATCTTGAGTGCATTGCACCAGGATACACATAGTGGCAAAGACCTGTGCATTCAAATCACAGCACACCTTAAATGCTTGTTTCTTTTCAAAGAAGGCACATGTCAGCGAGGTTTGGTCAATTGGAATTTGGAGGCAATAGTGATGGAGCAAACCCCCAAAAGTTAGGTACACAAAAACAAAAAAATCACAGGATATTTTATGCTCACATGACTTCGAAAGGAAATGAAGGAAACAAAAAACAATTGTAGCATGCTTACCTAACTGCTTCACATCACGTAATCTGTTTCCCCACAAATCATACATGTAATGCAAATGTTCAGTGCAACAGTCTTACGTCTTTGGAAAGAACACAGGGTTCAGTTTACATGGATGCCTCTACCTTAAAAATAAGATAATCATGACAGCACATAGCATTGCCTGCAAACTCTTATCCAGCTACAGCACATTTCAATGTCCAGGCAAGAGTAGCATTTCTTTGATTTCACAGCAGGTTCATGATTACAGTTTCCAATTCATACTTCCTCCATATTGCATTGAAAGTGCATTGATGGGGAGTTTTTTAAGTGCTCTACAGACATTAGGGTTTAGGATTTTCCTAGTTCATCTGATGTTAATTCAGAGATATTACTTTCAAAGAAAGGCTAATGTTGACATAATATTTTGTGCATCCAAATTGAAAAATATAGTCTCCAGCAGAAGGTGACAATTATCATATATACATGTACCTCAAATCATCACCTAAGTAAGACCAGTGCAAGAACTAATATGCAGAAGCCTTGATGAAACTTTTACCAAGACTCCCTATGAAGAAGCACCTTGAATCAATGGCTCAACTTTCATGGGAAGTAACAGGCATATGTATGATACAGAACTTTCCCACCTTTGAAATTGTTCTGTGTCGATGAACTTGAGACTCAACTGCAGCCAAAAAAAAATTCATCATCCTGAAGCCGTCAGAGTGACAACCAATCAACACAACAGCAATCCCTTGAGATCTCATAGCAAGACCTCACACTGATGCAAAATTCAAGAAAAGTACAGAATCTGATTGTATTTTGGCAGTTGAAGCAATTTGCTCAGCCGCAAGATTTTCAGATCAAGCTACAGTCATTCTGCATGTAAGCAATGGACCTTCTCAACACCTGCTTTTCAGGTATTTGATATTTCCTGAACAAAGATAGGCTCTCAAGCTCTACGAGGTAAAACTCCATTTCATGCTAATTCTGGATCTGATCACGATCCAGACGTACAAAACCAGTAGAAGAACTTGAAAAATGCAGGGGAAACAAGACGGATATTCACAGACAGACAATTGGAAGTGAACTTGGAACCAATGCAAGAAGCATCATAATAACTGAAGAGCAATTTTGCAAAACCAAAGGAGAATTCTTACCGGATCAAGATAGATGTTCCTGTGAACGTTATCCAAGACGATCTTTGCATTTGAGCGACCATCAATTCTGTCCTCTTGGAAGGCTCCCATTCAGATCTAGGTCAGACCTCGTAGGGAACCAAATTTTTGGGAAAATCCGTGTGTTGCCACGGCCCCTCGGCGACGATAGCCTGTCGTTGTGTTCACAAATCACGACAACAGCAGGCCGTCCGTGTAAGTATCGCAAGTCGCACTCCGAAAATTCGGCAAGCAAAACACACCAAACGATGAGTTCAAATTCCAAACTAGAACTTCCGCCTCCTATTCAAAACAGAAACGCGAGAAAAAAAGCAGAACAAAAACGGGACGATAAAAAACCAGAACCAAAAAGAAAAAGAACCTACTGCTACTACAAATGATTGGACCCCAGAGTGTCAGCGCCAAGACTGGCACTGTCTTTCACACCGCCGCGAAAGCAACTCAACGACTCCATCAAATGCAATAATTCTACGCGCAGCAAATGTCCACTTCGAAAACGGATTTGTATCTTTACATTCCACGCAGAAGCGCAAAAGAGAAAACTTCAAAACTATTCCCCCTCGGCCCCCTTACCACCTCAAAGAAACAAAACAAAACCAAAACGACCAGGAAAAAAATCCAG
>Ga0209208_10003318_pt1 | contig 23098 bp, 13 predicted proteins | sample S1TSphfallax_3_FD_187694 | JGI IMG/M metagenome (GOLD analysis project Ga0209208, IMG submission 187694) | Host-associated microbial communities from peat moss isolated from Minnesota, USA - S1T2_Fd - Sphagnum fallax MG (SPAdes) (version 2) | ecosystem: Host-associated > Plants > Peat moss >...
TTTCAGGCTACATGCGCACGGACCAGTAGGCGTTACGGTGTAAGTGGACACTACACTAGTACTTCGTTCATGAGAAGTCGTCGGTGTGTAACACCTATGAGTTGTCAAACGAGCGTTGGTAGTCTGTGGCTGAGGTCGAAGCCATCATTCGATCAGTTTGTGCCCTGTCATTCACAACATAGATTGACTCATGGCTCGTCGTTAGCGCTAGCTGGCCCAATGTCATCAAGACCAAGATTGCTGCTAAGTAGATGACTCATTCGGTTGTCAACATCGTGCCGTCATCTCGTTTTGGGGAGCAGTCAGATGAGGATGGCTGTGGTGGCGATGGCCAATGGGATGGCAAAACACAGTGGGACCACATGCCCAAGGTGAAGGTCAAAGTTGAACAACTAGGCGTGATTGGCAACAAGCTGCACGATCGCATCCAGAAGGAGTTGGACTTGTATTTCCCGTTCCCTAACGATGAACAACTGGTGGCCATGGTATGCGACCCAGTCATGCTAATGTTGGCCTTGCCATGGCTATGTGCAACCAAGTACAAGGACAATGTTGACAATGCCAAGGAGCTCTTCTAATTCGCTCTTGTTGATGAGGCCATGCATTCGTTTAACCACCCGAGCTTGACGCGATGCATAGCGTGCTGCCCGATGACAACGACATTGATGTACAAGTTTATGACAATGACGATGTGTTCGGCATGGTCAATGTCGGCTTGTGTGGCTAGGACATTGAGAGCAAAGCAAACACTGTTCTCAACCCAACGACTCCAAATGATTTGGTGAACGAAGCTTTCAAGGAATGGATTTTGCTGAAGGTGGATTGGTTGGCATGGCTTTTGAACGAACAAAAGTTGGATGAGATCAATAAGAGCAAGGTCCGCTCGGGCAATTGGATTTACGTCAACAAGGTCGTCAATGTGTCACAGTGGTGGCGCAAGAACAGTGTGCGTCACCACCTCGTAGAATGCATCGCAGCACGACACTTCAGCGCACCTAATTCCAACGGCTTGCAAAAACACGTGTTCTCAATTTGTAAGCATATTGACAATGCGCTTTGGCACAACCTAGGCAACACCAAGTTTGAAATGTTGATCTTGGCATTCAACAAGGCATTTATCAAAGACATGGAAAGCAAAGACCTATTCATGGTCGACAACTTGATCGCATCGTTGAGGTTGGCAACAAATGCAATTGAGGTAGCCACGAACATCATCAAGTACTTTGATTTTGACAACAATGTCGAAGATGATGAAACAAACGAGGGCATGGAGATAGTAGCGATGTTGAAATCAGTAGCTTGTGACATCCACCAACAACACAATGCGAACAGGTCTACCATCGCCCAAAAGAGAGCTCGCAATGAATAAACAACAATAGTCTACAGTTGACTAATTCAAAGCCAAAATAGTCGACTATCTATCTATGGGCTGGAAGATAGATAGTTGCAACTACGACTATATGTAAATAAGGCCTGACTATGGGTCCCTGGTCCCAAATTGTGTGCAGTGTGAAGTTATGTGAATAAGGACCGACTATGGGTCCCTGGTCCCAAATTGTGTGTAGTGTGAAGTGCCTACTAAACATGGTCAACCAACTGGGAGCCTGAGTGCACCACCAAGGATGGATAGTGTGTGGACAAGATACTTTTTTTCATTTTGTTCTTATTCCTTAGCTAACCTCATGTAGCTAAAGGTTCAAAAAGTATAGGAGTAAGGTCTATTAGAAGACCTTTCTTCTACATAAAATGTTCCTGTGATAGTGGCATCACAAAGGGATAGTGATGCACTGACATGGATAGTGAGAAGGGATAAGTTAATGTGAAAGTTACCTCTAACAAGTTGGAGAGTACCTTTTGAATTGTGGAAGTTGACAAATAATTTTTTTTCAATGTATTGAAAGACCAAAATGTACAAAAGAAAATAAAATGAGATGATGCTTTAAGCATCATGTGCGAGGGTTTTAAAATTGGGGCTCATTGAACTAGATGGCCTCAAATGTGAAAATGAGTGATGTGTTTGTGAGTGCTGGGTCATGCCAGCCCCAAGTGTGCATCTACTCAACATACTAAACATTATGCCAACGAAACGTTTAATAATTCAAAATGAGGTACCTGTCAAAACTGAATTTGAACCTAAACTATTGATACTATTCCCCTCTTAAAGGGGTACATGTTCTTGAGGTAAATGAGTACAACCTCATAAAGAAAACCTGGAATTGGAGGTCTAAGAAATCCAAAGAATTGATCTCAAGACCAAACTGAAGGTTCCAAAAATAAAAATAAAAATTTAAAATTGGGATTGAAGGTTTCTTTTGAAATCAAGGACTGGACAACATTCATGCACATTGCACATCCAAAATTACAGAAGGAACTTGTTGAACATTTTATTTTAATTTTATTTCACATTCTATGTTTTCATGGTGAGGCAACCTTCCTGGGGACTAAGCCATCTTGACTATTTTCTTTTCGTTGTAAGCACCTAGAGTAAAGACTACTGTTGGGTGGGTATCACAAACATTGTGAGAACCAACCAAGGTTTCAGGTTGGTTCTCACCGTGAAGAACGGCAGGTACCATAGCCAATGATACTCGCTTTGATATCTGGCTAATGATTCTCTAGGAAGTGAGAATAGTCACTTTGAGAACTACATGAAGGTACACAACCTTCCCGACCTTAATACACAAGAAAGCTAAATGAAGATACCCAGATTTGGTTCTCAATATTAGGAGTGTAAGGGTTTAGGGCAGGTAAGAGGTAGTGCTAGTAAGGTCTAGGTCCAGGTTTCTAGGCTGCAGTTTCCAATGAAAACTTTAGTGTTGTAGGAAGCACCCAACCATTGCGCAACTACTAATTATTTTGAACCTTTTTGTACATTTTTTGAATGAAAACAGGATTTTTTATTTTATTTTTTCCTGTTGGATTGTTAAAAAACTTTAATTTTGATCACTAGGTTTTGAGAATTGCATTAGTTCAAAAATTGCATAACTTATACCTTGATCAGTTCTTTGAAATTTGGAAAAAAAGAGGAACTAAGTTAGTTCTTAGGATTTACTCTAAAAATTGGAACTGATAATTCCCACAAAAAGTGAGAACTGCACAACATTGGTAACCAAACTCAACAACATTTTGCAACAACTCATAGTAGATATTTCGAGTGACAAGGAAGAAGATCATACAAGTATAGGATGGAAAATGGCTTGTGCCCATTATGGAAAAGATGGCCTAGCGCAAGGTGTATTTTTTTAAGGTAAAAATTTGCCAAGAGGTAACACTGACTAAAATTTTTGGGAAATTTTCCCTTTCTCTCAAATTTTTCGCCAAATATCATGCATTTTAATTTCTTTTGGGGGAGCATGTTGCCTACAGGGTACACTTGTAATGGTCCTATACAAAACTATCGCCAATTAAGTCAAAATCTTTGTGGGGGAGGCTTGCCACTGTTGCTACCCTACAAAATTGAAAAAAAACCACAAACTGGGAGTGGAGTAAACCTGGACCCGAATTCCCAAAACACTATTGGAGGTCCTTACGTAGTGTAAATAACCTGTAGTATGATTTTGTGTAGGGTAAAGCCCTAGGGTGGGGGCCTTCTCAAAATAAGGGTCCTAAGACAAGGCGATAGCCAAGTCCAGCCTCCCATTTTCGGAATGTCCCCCACCCATGGGCTTTACCTATTGTAAAGCACAAGGCAAAATTTATCACAAACCAAATGTACATTGATCACAAGGGTATGAATGGGAGGGTTTTATGCCTACTCCTCAATAATGGGAGGGTTCTTATAAACATAATTTCCCACCCACCCTTGAGGAGTAGGAATAATATCCCTCCCAATTTCTAGGAGGGAAATTCATGGATATAAGGTGCCCTCGACATACACTTCAGAAATTTCTCGGAGTGCTTTATGCTTCTACAAGGGTTGGTTGTGATTTTGTTTGAGAGGAGAGGAGGCACCTCACACATATGGTTCCACATTTCCTTCAAAGAGCCATCAAGTCAAAATGAAAGAAAGAGAGAATGAAGGTCAGGGGGGATAGCCCCTAGGCAGCCAGTGGGAAAAAAAAGAATAATCAGGGGTACTCTGATTTTTTGGGGTTTAGGGTTTAGGGTTTAGAAAAAACTCGGGCCTTGGACAGCCAAAAACTTTTAATTTTGTGGACAGCTTGAAGCTCACCAGGGAATCCATCAGTTGAAGTGGACCAATTTGGCAAGATAGCCAAATAGCAATTGTGGAGATGGTCGTTGGGGAATGTGAAGGTGGTTATGTGGACTAGATGTCTGCACAAATGTGTGGACTAAGCAATTTTGCGAAGTGGAGTTGGCAAAGAGGGAAGTGGACTTAGGGTTTTTGCAGATTGGAAATGAGAAACTGGTCAAGTGAACTTGGCAAAATAGCAGAGCAAATGGTATTCCATACATAGTCAATTGGAGTGATGGTGGAAAAGACCAGATGGGGACTCATAAGGTCCTGTATTGATCGTGTATTAGTGTCCTCTTGTGATCAAAGTTTTCAATTTGACAGAGTTAGACTGGGCTTAGATGATCAAAAACATCTCAGCTTAAATTTAAGGAGTCATTTTAAGGAGTTAAACCGGGCCTGCCATTCTTGACTATACCTTAAGTGACTTGATAATTTACTTGACTTTATTAAGGTCAGTAAATTGACACAATAGGAACCAGGGTGGTTCTTTCAGGCCATGGTGAACCAGCACCCATGTTGTTACCTTCAACTTCTTGAGTGAGGCCTCTGAGTGCCCAATAAAAGCCCCAAAAAATGTTAGATTTGAACTGAGAGACCCTGATTTAGTCTGAGTATGCGATATTTCTAGTATTTAGAAATAATTTAAATGAATTTTGAGATTTTTACCATGGTACCAATGTGGGTGTTGGTTTGCCCAAGGTGTTTCATTCTGATGCACATATAGTTAGTCTCAGATTTTGAAATTTCTTCTAGTGCTTGATTTTTCAGGGTACTGTGTGGTCTTCGTGTAGGCTACTTTGTTCAATAGCCTCTCTCTCTTCAGGACAATAGCAAAAGAAATTTGCTGCTGTTGGATGCATCTTGTGTGTAGTGCAGAGACAGTACATGGTCATGTTAGTTTTTCAGCAAGGATTTTGCTGTTGGAATTATTAACATGCAGCCTTTATAATTTCTTTTTTTTCATCGTGTGTTATGTAGCAAAGATACTAGTGCGTACTTCAAAATTGTTTCAGATTACAACTGTTCTTGAATTTTCATGAATCTTTGTCATTAATTTCATCAGGCATGGCTTCTAATGCCCCTTCACTACAGATTGATCCACTAGTACAGTAGCTACACAAACTTATAAGTCTTTCTTCACTGGGTGCAGCAAGTCTTGCATAATTTCCAGACCTCCAGAAAAGAACTGATGGGTGCAGCAACAGCTCACAAATCTTAATCTCTGTATTTTTCTCTATCTTCATGCTCAGATTTTGAGTGTCTAACAATCATTCCAACCTCCTATGAAACCCACATCAGACATATTAAGAGCATGCACTACATCCTCCTGCCCCTACCTGTGACAATTGATGATCACACAACCTAAAGTAGTAGACAGGAATGTCCGGAACCCGCTTATAGTGGGGTTTGAAACATTGATCATACATGCTGCGACAGAGGCATTGTAAGGATGATCAAGCTTTGCTCATTCTAGTTTGGAAATCCATGCATTCTACTGGATTGGGATCGTTACTCTTTGAAAACTGTCAGTTGTTTCCAGGTCTCATCATTTGAATTTCTGATTGCAGAAAGCTTTTTCTTATGCTGACATCTATAGATTGGTATTTTTATCCAGACCCATCCAACAGGAAAGAAGAAGAAGTCTCCTGGGACAAAACCCTTCATGAAAGGTGTGGTTCATCAAGCACAAAGAAAGATCTGATGCAGCCTATGAAATAGAAGGGGGAGGAAAGAGAGAAAAATAAGCCAGGAAGATATCTTTTGGAAGTTGCTCAAACAGGTTTGACTCTTTGTTCCCAGTTTGTCATTCAACCATAACTCTTAGGAGTATGAGGCCTCAAATCTCTGTAGGGGTCAACTCTCTTACATTCTGCAAGATATTTATTGGTTGCAGATGCCCTCATCTCAAGGTGATGGGTTGTGCATGTTTTGGTTACTTTTGGTTGTGGAGATTCAGAATTGAGCATCTCTAGAAATCATGGTTGCACACAGTGGAGCTAAGGCCTTTGTAATATGACTCTTTGCTTAGACGCTTGCTTATACAGGGATGAGCTAAAACTACATGAGGCTTTACCCTCACAAACTTGTCGCAGCTTGAATGAAGAAATTATTGACCATTTCTTTTAGCTCTGCCTATTGAGTGCTAGCCAACAACATGACTAAACCTAGGCTTCCTGTTGTGTCCAGAATAAGTTGACAGGATTTCAGGATGCAGATGTTTGTATAATGGTTTGCCTGAAATATGGGTTGGATTATTGTAGTCTTATCTACACCCCCACTGGGGGAGCTGATGGAGTCTGTAGGGAGTCATGGCAGGTTTTCACTGCCATTTGTGATGATGGTGATAGTTGACACTTTGTGAGGGATGCCCATGAGGTTTTGACCACACTCATTCTTGTTGTGTTATTTTTGGGCTTGCTGGAACTGACAGAAGAGCTACCTTCAAAGTGTTGTTGCAGAGTTTTCTCTGTAATTGCATAGATATGTTCTTCTGATTGTGCAAGTTCTCACTTCCTTGCTTTGTCTTGGGACTTTGTACATGTATAGAAGAGTTGAGTTTTGCCTTTTGTGAGATATGTTAGAACTGGATTGATTGATGCTCATGCAGATCCAAAGTGCACTGTGTGTGTTATTACTGGGCTTCCTACTAGGTACAGATGCTTGTTTCATGGTTTCTCTCTTTTACTATTGTTCAACAGTGTTGCTTGTTAGGACTTGACAGATGTCTTGTCCTCTGCTTGCCAGTAACAGTGCCTCCTATATGTCAGTTCTTGATCTTGTGCCACGCATGCTGTCCCAGCGCCACCCACCCAGCCACCCAGTGTCTTGAAGGAAGGTAGCCCACTTTGCTGCTTTGCCATTGACAGTCCCAACATCAGCACCTTCAAGTTAGAGTATGGCCAGAAGAGAAATTCAAAACACAAATGAGTGGGATAGTTGATAATCAATGTCAAGAGCTCAAAATTCAGCCTTAGGCTTAAAGCACCTTGGAGTTCCCAGACCCAAGTGTCAAAATTGGCAAATTGAAGCAAGTAATGGGGTACATGTCTTTGTACATAACACAATAGAGCAATGAAAGTATGACTTCTTTGTGATTGCCAAATCACAGTTCTAGAAAGTTAAGAAATGTGTCCATGAGAATTCCTCTGTAAAAATTAGAGCTCTCAGGAGAGCATGCACTAACAAAGAATTAATTACAATGTCTTTATGGAGACAATGGACTGATAATAAATATGTAATCCAGTATATGCAGCCAGAGTGATGATGTCACTGGCACCCATTAGGAAGCTTCTGTAATGAGGCAGCAAAGGGAGCCTGCACAAAAAGGAAAAAACGGGTTTCAAGAGGAAATGTTAAGTCATTGTGTTACAGGAGGCCAATTTGGAACTGCAGCATCTTGCAAAAGAATGAGCTCTCCTGAACCTCCATAATCTGAGGGTAGTTGGTCAGCATCAATGTCAGCAAGGAGAGTCTCCTGCAACTTCTTGTTGTCCACAAAAACTATCTGCAGAACCACAATCTGCATCAAGTACTGCAATAAGGCTCTCATTCATATCACTGACATTTGGGCTCATGTGAACTGCAGGGTATTATTCAAGAGATTATCTAACTTACAGCATACATTGCCTCTGGTACATATTTGGAGCAAATTTGAAATATGATATCTGGGTCACCTTTTCACGGACTGCATCTTTGATGAATGGAGACACCACTTTCCATAGTCCATTGAAAATAAGGGGCACATTGACCATGAAAAGCTTTTCAACACGCTGAGGATAATGTGACTGCAAAGCATTGAAGTGCAGATGTCAAGTACCCATGTTGTGATGAATCTCAGCATGTTTCAAAGCTTTCAAAGAATGATGAACAAAAGATTCTGACATATTTCTAATTCCTGGCCCCACAAAGCAAAAGCTTAAGAGCATTGGGGAGAAGGGGATACTGCACTTACTTGAAGGATATCAAAACCAGCAATAAATCCTCGAGAGTCCAAGTTCTTGAATCCATAATCCTTGAGATCGATTATTCCGACAAGCTTCCCATCAGCTGGCGCCCTGCAATTGTGGTACATGTCTCACTAGGTTATGAAATGACTGTGATCCATGATGCCCACTGTAGGACATCATACATACACAAACACTAAAAGGGTGTAAAATCTGAACAAATAAGCTACCGATTGTGGAAGTATGCAGTTGCACAAAGGGGCAATATGATGTGAAGTCCATTATCTTCAGAGGAATGTAGGCAGGACTTACACTTTGATTGCCTTCTCAATTGCATACACAATAAACCCTGGATGCCACAGTTGAACATTCCATAAGTAACATTTTGGCCATCTCTTGTATACAGGAAATCACAAGAAAGAAGATAGCATTTTGATTGCATTAGATAAATACACAGACACTGACTTGGGACTAGAACATTTCTGTGAATTTCAACAGAAATTTTGCCTCCAAAGGAAAGGTGCTCCGAAGAAATATGTATTCATACTCTTGAACTCCTCAAAATCCTCCTTGTTGGGAACATGCTTGCATCCGAGTATTAGAAGGATCGGATGTCCTTTTCGGTCTTGACCTTGCAGGTATGACTTCTTGGCATTAAGCTCCCCAGATATTTCAGACTCAAGAATGTAGCCATTTGGTAAGAAGGATGCCCTCCATTCCTGGTGCTTAGCAATTGCTTTGGCAGCTTCTTCAATATTGAAAGAGAGCTCCCTTATAAACCGCAGCAGAAGTGCATCATCTAATTCCTTTCAACAACCATGAAATAAAACTTAGTAAAAAACTCTCCAAAACACTTCAGATCAAATGTACGCACTATAGAACAGATCCTGTTCAAGTATAGTCGTACTTCAGAAATTTTATTGTAAGCATCCAGAACCCAAAGCAAAACCAGAGAGAGGGTGTCAAGGACGTACAGGTGAAGAAAGGAACGACAGATCAGGGGAGCAGTCACTTCCAATATACACAGATTTGTTGTGAGAACTGACCTCTGACTTCCCTCCCACACGGTCTATTGCTTGTCGCAAGCTTTCGAGGGTTTCTGCAGAATCTTGCACGCATACACCATTTCCCACATCCGCCGAGCTCCTCACTGCAAACCCAATGCTGGAACGTCCTTTTGACCACGGCCCTGTCGCAGCTCAGATGGGCAAGACATAGAGATCTTCACAATCAGGTCAGAGGAGATATGAAGCAAAAAAAACTGGATTTTGAAAGAAGTACATCCCGCTAGTATGCTTCAGAAACGCCTGTCTCTCTTCTCCCTGTTGCCCCATTCTGTTGTCGGGAAAATTCAGTAACACGCATCCTTTGCAATTGAATATCAAGGACCAAATCGAAACTTTACCTGAAACTCGCCGTCGGAATAGCAGTGATGTACATAGAATAGTAGAGCTTGGAGTCGGGATGCGAACGGGTCGAAGGTAGCGATGCTCGCGGAACCTGCCAACCTGTGGTAGAGGATCACAGACGAAGCGGCTAGTCGACAACAACGGCAACGCCATCTTGAGCTCGCTCCTTCCTCTCTTTCGAATTCAATTCTTCTCAAAACTTGTTATATCCTTACACTTCTTAAGATAAAGAAACTCAATCGAGCCTTCCTTCTCAAAATCCTTCCTCGCTTTCCTTGCGCGATTGGGTTAAATCTGCCTTTCAACCCGATCCTTCCTCAAAACCCAGGGCTTCTTACATTTGTTCACGAACGAAAACCCAATCCCTCCTGCTGCATTCAATCCTTGCAGCTACTCAAAGTTCTAAAAGAAACAAGGAACAAAAAAATCTTTTTCTCTAAATTCTTTTCTCACTCCTGAGTTGTTGTTTCTGAGCAAGCTATGATTTTTTTGTGGAAAAAGGAATTTTGTTCACCGGAATACTGTTGCTTGCTTGCTTGCTCTTGACATTCTACACAGAATCCTTGCCAAACGCCTTTCTCTCACTCTTGCAAAGGAATTAATTCTTTCCAGAACTGCTTCATTTCCAAAATCCTCTCTTCTCTCTTGCTGGAATTGCTTCTCACTTGAATGAATTTGTCATATGTTTCAATCCTGCTGCTTGCATTTAGAGTGAGCAAGAAATTTCTTTGTTTTAACTGGTGAGAAGAATTCATTTCTTCCTCATGTTTTTCAATACTATACATGATCTCCGTTGTTTTTGCAAACCCTATGAAAACATGCTACTTTAAATGAACCCTAAAACAAGTTTCTGTAATTCAATTTGCCAGTTTCCAGAGTTGGGTGCCATGTACATTTTCATATTCTGCAAAATTTGAAGCCCTAACCTAGAAATGTTCATTCCAGGTTGGAGAAAATTTCATCCCATGGGATTTGAAGCTTGACTCCAACAAGTTGTCAAGCTCATAAAACCCCTTCCCCCAACCAAACAGTCTCTACCACTTCCATGATGTATGATCACACAAACACATGTATGTATACTTAGGGTTTCTTAGGTGTTTCTTGAGCTGAATGTAATTTGTGTTGGTTCTTTCCTTGAACTACAAAAACTTGTTTGTAGAATGGTATTTTCCTAATGGTACATGGAGAATGAAGGACATTCCCACAACAATGGCAGATAAAAAGCTTGTGCAATTGCTCCCAATACCATCTTCACCCCCTTTGTCCAGAAGTTGCAAGCTCATTTTCATTGTTTCAAAATGTACTAATAAATTACATGTCTAGATTGAATGTGGAATTGAAAGTCAGTAAAACTCATAAAACTTGCATTTTGTTAATAAAGAACAAATAACCTTCATTTGTTTTTTTGTCATTGTTGCAAAATCTTTTCCATGAATGATGAAAATTGATAAGTCTACATAAGTACAGACATGGAAAATTATCTCCAAAATCCAATCCACCTTTTTGAGGATTTGTGAGAGTTTATATGGTTATCAGACTTGGTGGAAGGGATAATTGAAACTGAGAAGTATCAAATGTTGCATGCATAAAGCAAAAAATAGGATGCTCTTTTCTTTTAATACACGCAAGGTAATATAGCAGATGTAAACTAAGTGCCTGAACAATGTATTCCCCAAGTTCTTTTCATGGCAATTCAACAAAACACAGACTCTGAAGCAGCTCAAAGTAAAGATATATAATGAAATGGTGTTATTGTTCATTGGATCCTAAGCTACCGTGAGTAATTTTCATCTGTGATGTGGGCTACAAGAGTGATTAGGAATGTGGATCCAAACTAACCAATGCTTTATATGAGAACATGAACCTTATCTATTTCAATATAATTATGTTTTTACTAATTTGATTTTCTCCCAATTTCTTTTAATGATATCCCCAATGACAGTACACTTAGATGTTCTCACTCAACTTACCAACATGCTTCAATGAGGTCGTTTCCAAGCAAATGTGAATAGTAACTAAAAAATAATTTGGGTTCTTGTGAGAGGAAACATTGAGTGGGTATCAAACTTGGGATGATCTCTATTGAGAATCATCAATTAGATTATCAACCTCAAATCCAAGGGGAGAGGTGGTTGGCCATGAAGTAAGGTCTAGTGAAAATGACTTCAACTAGGTTAGGTTCGTTTCTGAGTGAGGTCGTTTTCTAAATCAACATTGATCTTATTGTTCTATGCAGTGAGAACACTGTTCTAACCCAAAAATAAACATAATAACATTTAGTTGTTCACCATTGGGATTAGCTAGGGAATGGAAGTCAAAGAGAATTGGACTCGTCAATATTTTAAAGTAATCTTGACATAATAAGTAGTAATAATATAAAACATCTTTCAAAGTCACATCTTTGGTTATCTCATCTAATTGGAATGAATGTTGATTGAAACAAATTTTATCTTGAAGTCATCCGTATTTTGACACCAAAAAATATATAAATTTTACATTAAATTAAGTGTTCATTAGAATTATGATGATTAGAATATCTGTTAAAACAAGTTTCAACTTGATTTGAAAGGATGTGCGAGCATGCACAAACTTATGAAGCACCTTTTCTCAAACCACCCATAAAAGCGATAATTTGCACTAGTTCCAAAAATTTAATGAACTTGTAAAATAAAAGAACCATGTACGTTTGGATGTTGGAGGCCTACAAACCTACTTCCCTTATTGGATCTAGAAATTCTCATCTAGATGAGAAGGTATCCCATATTAGCCTTCATGGGTGGAGGGTAGAGTCATTGTAAGATGAGCTGCTTGTTTGATATTGATCTAAAGCATTAATATGTTCACAACCTTTAACTTGCATTTAAAATAATAATAATTTAAGTGTTGACCAAAAAAAAAATTAATAAGCAAAATACTAGTAGAAATGACTGATAAAAAGGAGAGATTTGTAACCAATGAAAGAGCATAACATTGTACCTGTGTGACAAAAAACTATGACACAAGACAAACAGAACATAAACCATATACATATTGAATAACAAATACATTCTTAGAGTTTCACATTGGCATGAGCTAGAAGCCATCTAAGTTTTGTCCAATAACCACATAAGACATTACCTTCTTCATCAAAGAAAGGCTTGAGGTTTCTAAGGGGTCAGATTGCTTTGATCTCTCTCTTGAGCCCATTGGCCTTTTTTTTTCTTCTCAAGTTCAAACCACATGAACCCAAGACCACATTGGACTTTCATGGGAACTTGAGTTCCCGTTACATTCGGTGACATAAATCTTTCAATTCCACACAGATCACATAATCTAGTGATCCTAATACCAACCCTTCACTTGACAAAGCGTAAAAACAAGAAGACAACACATATCCATTTCCCCTAATAACTACTTCAAAAGTTTTACAAATAACCACAATCCACCTTTATATGATTCACCCTGTAATTTCAATGGACTGTTGTAGTTCTTTGAAGTTCTCGAACACCAGGGTACTCTCTCATGAAATGCAAGCCAACAAAACCCAGATACAAATCAACCCAAACACACATTTTGAAGAAAAATTCTAACCACTTTCAAGACTTTTAAACTTTTCATCATCCCCCTTATCAACCATCAAAACCAACCTTTAGATAGAATTTTTGCCTCCCTGAGTACATTGCACAATGGATTTTCTTGTACTTCCATTTGAGATAGAGGTCTCAAAACAAGTCTTGAACAACCTCCCTAATATCTAAAAGCCAAAACCACACTATTTATCTACACTTTGTTCATCCTTTCGCTATTGCACCGTGAGATTTCTGTCGAGGGCATTTCATTTGGTAGCTCCCTTGCCACATAGTCATCTTGTGTCCAACAACACCACACACATCCCAAACAAAAGAAAACGACATAAAGATTTCAATGCTATGAAACACCACTGCATTTCCATTTCGTGATCTTTCTTGTTTCCACGCTGTTGAGAGTAAACACTACCAGTCGCCAACAAAGAAGAAGAAAACATGCTTTCTTGAAAAACCCTAAAACCACTTTTTGTTCACACTCAAAACCCTAAAGTTAGAAACTTGTTACACCTGATTCAAGAGGAAAAAATAGATTTGGTAGCATGGGCTATTGGGTTTATTGCCACATAATTTTAGTTTGTTAAGTGCAATTGATGGATCATATAAGAATGGGAAGGCTCTTACTGGATGAGTGATTGTTGCACTTTCTTTAAAATTGAGTAGAGGTGTTAAAGTACTGGACAATATATGTCTTTCACAGTGGATCTTCACTCTTTTTCAGACCTCATAGCAACAAGGGCTCAATTGTAGGTTAGAATCCTTTCATGGTGATAGAATGTCATATGTTGATGGATGTGCAAAGATGATGAAATGCAGCAACTATGACTCTGACCTGCATTGGGTGCAAAATGCCATTGTGATCACATTTCATCTCTCAGTGATCTTTTTTCAACTCCCTGCCATTGATAACAGACCAGGTGACCATACTGAACAACTTTCTACAAAGAAGTGCCAACATGAAGGCACATATCAAAAGTGGCTCTTGATATGAGCCCTACCAACCCAGGATTTCCTTGCTCAAAAAGATATCAGGGTATGAACCAGAGTGGGGTGGGTATTAGAGAGTGCACCTGGTATCAAGCTGGGTATAAAAGCTGATAATCACAGTTACCAATATATTCATACACCTGGTTTTGATACATAATCATGCTTAGCAAAAAATCAAATACCTAGTTATTACATATAACCACCGTTCTCAATTTGTTTGGAAAAGTCTTGAAACAACTACCTCAAAAATCGTCGTCTTTTTGGGTTCTTTCATGAAACCCAGTGGTTCTTTGAAGTTTTTGAAATACCCAGAAATGGCAGTTCTTAGAATTTGAATTTTACTTCAAATACCTAGATCTGGTGGTTCTCTGGTTCTGAAATTTTTCAAATACCCAGAACTGATGGGTATTACAAAAATTAAATACCCACCTGACACTGGTATGAACACTAGACATTTGTTGACCAGTTAGAAAGCACGCTACTAATCCGTTCTTGTTATTCAAAGAGGTGTGCAATGAGGGTTCTGGAAAACATGAACATGCTTAAATACTATAGGATCTCTTGAGGGTCTGCCCCTTACAGTTTATCTGTAAGGTAAGGATCAAGAAGGGGGTTGTTCTGGGATCAAGGGCCCCAAGTGAGGCTGGAGCCAAGTGTGGGACATGAATTCAGAGAACAGCCCCCTTCAAGGTCCTTACCAATGTTGGATGGTTCATTACTTTTACAAAGAACCTCCATTGAGGGTTTTAAAAAGTAATTTAGAGTCTGATTCTTCAAAAACAAAATTCCAATTCTCGGTATGGTTCCAGTTTTGAAAATCAGACCCGGTTTGGGGTAACCCAAATTAGAACCAATGATTAAATGCTGCTGGTTGACTTCTGATTAGCTCCCAGTTCTAGTTTACATGACATAAAAATTGTAAGAAAAATTCTCTTTCTATAATAAGGGTTTTAGATTCAACAACATCAACAGCAATGATAGTTTTCTACAATCTAAAACAACGAACCTCAACTCAGGTTGACAACACACATGAAAAAAACTTCTTCAATGGCAGAACAAAATTAATGCAACCTGCTTCAGAAGGCAGAACTCTCTTAGGAAAAAAATATAGAGAAAACAAAATAGATTGAAATAACAACTTTGCAGTAAAATTTGCAAAATATTTCAGTCACATGTAAATTATTTAAACAAGTGACTGAAATTTTGGTTCCTTGTAGTTTGTTTACATGTCCAAATTTTAGTTGCATGCACTCAAAATTTCTGTTCTGTGTATATTTTTTTACATGCAATTGAAATTTCAATCATGTGTTAAATTAACACACGGCTAAAATTTCAATATCATGAGTTCATGTTTATTAATTTTTTTAATGCAACTGAAACTTCAGTTGCAAAAATAAATGTATGAATTTTGATTGCATGTTAATTAATTTTAGTTACATGTTAATTTTTGTGACCAAAATTTCAGTGGTGTGTAATAGAAGAGTGCACAACCCAAACTAAACTGTAAGTGATTGAAATTTTGGTCGTGTGTAAAAACAAAGTGTTTAAGATAGAATTTTTAGTCACATGTACAAATACATCATGCATGTGATCAAGTGCAAAATTGAATTTTAAAAATAAAAATGCTTGCAAATGAAAAGCTTAACTAGTAACAATCAATCCATTTTTAAAAATAAAATTTACTATACCAATTTATGCAATGCAGATTAATGAGTATATACATATTTTTTCTGTATTTAATTTAATTGAACTACTTTAAATTACCTTGCATTTTATTAAGTGAAATTTCAAAAATGAAATATATACATTTTTTAATAATTACAATACAATCAGTTTTGCATCTGCTTTGATGTCAAAATTGATGTGTTAGATGTGATGAACACAATGAGACATGAAATTGTCAAGTTGCATATGTTTGAACAATCCAAACATTCATTATTGTGTTCTCTTGTTGATTAGTTGTTGTTGCCTCCTAAGTTTAGTATTTTTTAATGCAATGAGCCTCTTTGATTGGCCCATCACAAGAAAATTTTGAAACTTTGGAGACTCCCAAAATAGAAGTTTTCAATCCCATTAGGTCTAGAACTATTGAGGAGCACAATTGTTTTCCACAACCCACTCCAAAAATATACAATTAGTGTTGAAGTTACCAAGGTACTATGGTAGTACACATATTTTGTAGCCTACATTGCATCATATTTTAAAATGTCCACCCTAATGTGCTTGTATTCCCAAACAATGATTTAGCATATATTTCAATAACTTTCTTGTGCTTCAATTTAAGGTTAATAATAATGCTTTTCAGAGCATTTGCATTTATACTTCATTGCATTAGCAAATTACAATTCACAGGTTTAGTTGTCACTTCTTATTTGCTAAGACTACAGTTTGAAGACTTGCAACTCAGTTTGAATGATCAATTGTTTTGGTAGTTGTAAGGAAAAAAATGTTAAGCCTGCTAGACAGACATAAAGCCTTCCTTCACAATGTAATATGACCAGCAAAATTACATGTTGTAGGGCGCCCTCCAAACATACAGAACTAAACATTCTGCCAAGTCTTTACAGATTTACAACACAAAATTCAGTTCATTGACAAGCCTTGTTTAGTTTTCTTGAATTGTCTGAGATGGTGGTATTTATTTTGGGTTGTACAGGGAGCCCTCTACAAGATGTTGCAAACGAGAAAAACAAAAAAGCAACCCATTTTTTTGCTTGGGAATGGTGGCATATGGCCTCCCAATATGCATGGCACTGCAACCCATCACTCCAGTTGATATTGCCCCCCCTGAGTAGTGTGTTTTTAAGGATTTTAGAATAATGTTGAGGTGACTACAACCACTACAAAGATGTAGCCAGATCAGGCTATGATCCATTTTTTACAAGTGAGAAAATCTGAGAATCCTTCCATATCAATGGTATCCTATTGCAAATGTGTGGGGATGGGGGAAAGGGGGGTGGGATCTCGCAAGATCTTCACAAAATTTTATGTTTTCCCCCTTTTAAAAAAAATTGATCTGGGAACCATGGTGAAATTTGGTGATTTTCTGAGCTTAAAGGGAAGACTGGTCCTGACTATCATAGTACCTAGCCTGGTTAGGCAGGAGTTAATTTTTATTTCTTTTTGGAACTCCTGAAAATGTTGAAAGATACAGTGCTTGCCATGTTAAAAATCCAAATGAAACTCCCAAACACAACTTCTTGGGCTCTTTATGGCTTTTACTGTTGGCTTGGTTTATATTTCCCAACTTTTGGGTTAGAATCAAATTTTGTACATAGTTTCCTAGCATGAAAATCACTGCATGGACTCACGTGCACTTCAATCTGCCGGCTTATAGGCTTTTAAGTGGAAGAGGGAACCTTCAACCAACCAGAGGCTGTTACCTACGCTAGAAAAATTTATTCACTTCTACTCAGAAATTTATCCACTCCACGTCCCTCCCACCCTCCTTTTAGCCAAGGGGTATCATAGGGGGAGGTGAATATGTGACTACAAAAATTCATAGCAAATGGATAAAACTTTCAAGGGTCAAAGCACTCAGGGGACCAGTCCCCCCACATCCCTCACTCCTTTTTGGAGGCTCACAAGTCACTTAGATAACCCTTAGAATGAACTTTCCTTATTTAAGGAAATCTCAGTCCCAAGTGGTAGAAAATGTATTCCCATTTGAGGAGATTTTGATATCTTGTTTGAGCTTACTTGACAACCTGTAACTTCTCCATTATCCTTTTTCTTATTCCTTTATACGTTTTCCAAATCTCCGGTGAGTTTATAAATAAGGTTTTGTAGGGTTTCATCATTTGAAGGCTTTCCAAAGAAGAAGCTACCTATTCACCCCTTTTCCCTAGCCCAAGGGAATCTTAGTTTTGAGAGGACACAGCATGGTGTTGACTTATCCTTTTACCAAATTTAACCTACCCCCAAATTACCAGGTGAAATTCAATCAGCTTGCCCACCACGTCAAAAGCATGGCTCTTTGGGGTCACTTTTGAAGGGGTGCCCCAGAAGGTGTTGAGTGTTGACACGTTATCCACCATACAATATTAGGTTTGGTTTTGTTGTTGAAAAATTCTCAATGAAGGTTAGAGTTAGTGTTTTGGTTTCAAGAATTTGTTGGAACTTGGTTTTTGAAGGGTCTCAATGCAGAAGGCTTCAACTACTGGTTTGATGCAAACTTTCATTTGAAAATATGCTATCCAAACCATCTCAATGGTTTCAATTAGTATTTTGTTTCACACTTTTGTTTCAAATATGTCGTTGAAAAGATCTCAACAAGGGTTTTAACTAGTGATCTAATTCAAATTTTCACTTAATATATGCTATTGAAAATGTCTCAATTATGAAGGCTACAATATTCTTTTAAAGCAACAACACCATAAGTAAACCTTACTTAAATGTTGTGGGCCATTGAGAAACCCATCTTGCTCATGGTTCATTTTCCATTCAACAATATCCACCACTTTTTTAGATGGGCACCCAAGTCCGACAGTAAAAATTGTAGTTGCAGAGGAATCTAATCAAAATGAGAGTAGCAGATCTGGTTTACAACATTTTGTGTGATTAATACCACAAGTACTTGGAAAAAAAGGTATCTATATGTCTGCAGCAATAAAGGAAATAAATGACCTAAATATGTACACAAAAAAAGAGAGCCCAAATTCTAAACAAAATCCTCATCTCAGGAGTCAGATCATGTATCAGATGAGAATTCAATGATCAAAACAGAGGACACCAAAACAGGTTACCCTTCTTTGGTGGGATAGTTGAGGAATGTTTTTTTCTTGGTGGTAGAATTTCGCCATTTTTCGACCTGAAAAATCTGATTTTGACTCAAGAATGACACAAATTTGCCAGGTTTTGAAAAACAATTTCCATATTGCCAGATTTTTTCAAAAGGTTCAGCATGGTAGCCAAAGTATGGTATGATGCTTCAGTTCTTGTAGTTTCATATCTAGTTTATAGCCAAATTTAGCTAAATAAGCTTCTTCTTATAGATGATCAGCGACATCACAGAATTGAAAAGGCAAAAACACAATTGGACGCGCCAAACTGAAAACTCAAATCAGGAAAAAATTTGCAAAATTTCTATGCAGAAGGAGAGACTCTTAGATTGGGGCTCGGAATGTAAATTCACCAACAAGTTGTAAAGGTCTCCAAAAAAACAAAATAGACGAAATTCCTGCACAGATCATTGAATGGGCATGGAATGTAAAATATATGCAGAAAATGACCACAGCAGACTCGGCAGAGATGAATTCCAGGCCTGGACGAAGCTTCAGCCAGGCTAGTTTTCGTGATCAATCCACATTCTTGCAACTTGGGGAGAATCAATGATTTCTTCGAAGTCTCTGGCTCTCCGATTACAGCAGCAACGACAACACTCTAGAGTACTGAATTTAGGCCGAGGCCAATCGAGTTCAAATTTCATGTAACCGACAATGAAGGAAGGTGTATGTGAGAACTACTGTACATATTTTATTTGTGCCCTCTAACACCAAACTTGCTACAGATATTTTGTTCTAGAGATCTAGACACATGCGCCAAAAGCCTTCGACTTCTGACGCAGAATATTGTCCACTAGAACTGCAAGATTCACAAAAGAACTAGAGGTGCAAAAATGAACCACATGCAGGCGGCCTGCCTGTTCCACCCGAGAAAATAGAGTTTTGCACATCCACTAATAGGGTTCCAAGTTTTTGCGCCTCATCAACAAGAGCTTCCAGTCTCCTGCATTTATTAACACAAGTTCTTATATGCTCTTCATGCGTCCTACTCCCACCTGGATATCTCCGCCCGGTCCCCAAGCGAAGGAATTCATCATGTGTCCTCCTCCCACCTGGATATCTCCGCCCGGTCCCCAAGCGAAGGAATTCATCATGTGTCCTCCTCCCACCTGGATATCTCCGCCCGGTCCCCAAGCGAAGAAATTCATCATGTGTCCTCCTCCCACCTGGATATCTCCGCCCGGTCCCCAAGTGAAGAAATTCATCATGTGTCCTCCTCCCACCTGGATATCTCCGCCCGGTCCCCAAGTGAAGAAATTCATCATGTATCCTCCTCCTACCTGGATATCTCCGCCCGGTCCCCAAGGAAAAGAAAGCTACGGCAAGGGAGACGGAGTGGGAGCAGGAGGATCCAGGCCATGATTAGTATTCGGTCCAGGTTCCTCATAATCCTTTCTAAATTCTAACAGGTATCTCCGATCATCCTCCTCGTTTACAGTTCTGCTTAATTCGGCTGCATCTAGAACTTGTGTGATCGGTGGAGAGAAAGTCTCAGCAGTAGTACTGATCTCATAAGCAGTAGTAGGAGCTCGCCTCGCCCATGATCCTCTTTGTAGAAAATAATTTTTAGCTGATTCCTGGAACAAAGAAAAAGAATACAGGACTCAGAACAAAAGCCAGGTTCTCTCCGTGAATGAATTCAAAAGAGTCTCAATGGGTTAAGTAGCTCTGAGCATGATCACATATTATAATGTAAGTACCTTTGAGATTATCTCATCAATATTTCTTTCTCTAACTTTGTGTTGCAACAACGCCTCCATAGACGGAATCCCAGTTTTCGTATCTGCACAACCCAACACAGCGATGTCCGTAAGTTTAGACTCACACTTCAGTATACAAGTGTGGTAAGTGAGAGCATATGTCTGAAGAGCTCGCCAACACAGACCGACCTTTCCTTAATTCATCATTTCTATGCACCACGTTTCAGTTGACATTCGTCCACATTAGATCGCATGCAGCCGGCAGATCTCTAGCTACGGGTGTGAATACATATTATAGATTTACTACCGTTCATGATCTTTCGACTTGACCCTCGCTTTACACCGTCCAGACGATCGTCGTTACTAGAGTCATGTCTGCGACCAGATCTACATCTTCCGGTTGAAGTAATGGCCCAAAAGCTCAAAATCACAGCGGAATGTTTTGATACAAGCCGTGCAGACTAGTACTGAACCAACGTATGAGCACTCCTACGAGATGTTTAATCATGTGGCGCTGCATACAAGCTCCTAACACAATACTGCAATGTGCCGTCGAAAGCTATGGTGGCACTTCCTTGCCTTGCACAGTTTCCCGAGACCATCGAGACTTTGCTAGTCACATGCAAGACATAGTTTGAAACTCTATTATTGGTCGCCAATATACTACACCAGGTCTCAAACTCCCCGGCAGAAGTAGGCTGTCCCGCATTCTTAATAATCAGTTCGATATTCAACAGTTTGCTAAACATCAGACGGTGAATCCCTCTTACAGAGAATTCCAAGAGTAGAGTATAGAAGAGATTATGCAGAAATAAATATGGAGAGTGATTAAGGCTGTCAAGATCCATACCATCACAGGGAAAGAGACGGCAAGTTACGCAAGCTGGTAGAAGCACTACGAGGCATACTACCAGGAGAGAACACCGGAACCACATCTTGCGACGGCTGTCTTGATCTCTTTCAACGCCTAAACTTTCCACCCCTCTACAGTAGCCGCTCTTCTCCACCCAGCAATGCTCACCGTACTCCAGCTGTTCAGTAACCCAAAACGCACGAACACCGAATTGAACCCGGCTAGATTCTCCATATGCACACTAGAGAAGTGCTCCTGCGTCACAAGTTATCCGGCGCATTAGTACTCATGAGCTTCGGCCCTCCTCATTAAAAACAGCAAAGAAGGTTGTGCCCGGCCGTTTGTTGCTCCTGAATCAGCTCTAATTTTGGAAGGGTTCCGGCGTCACGATCCTAATAAAGTCCTTGACTGGGTTTGCTTCCGAGCTCGAATTAGGTTTATGGTTCCCGACTTCTCCTCCTCCTCCTCTTCCTCCTCCTCCTCCTCAACAGATTCCAAATGCCCCGTCCAAATAATATTTTCAGCTACAAATGATATAAGTCAGGCAAGTCTGGTAGTGGGTCCCATTCGCCACTTGTTGCGGACCTAAACTCCTGAACTCACAATTGTGTCCCTACCAACCCACTCCCTTCGTCAATCACTTCATCCCAGGAGTGTCCAGTGCAATCCAAGCCCCCCAACAGTCCACTCCCTCTCTTTCTTTTTATACCAGACTGACAACGAACCTCGACAATTTGTCAATCGCTGACAATTACGAACCTCGACAGTTTGTCAATCACTGACAATTCCGAACCTCGAAAGTTTGTCAATCACTGACAATTCCGAACCTCGAAAGTTTGTCAATCACTGACAATTACGAACCTCAACTGACTTTGAGGACGGCGCTATTGTCGGCACTCTTTCATTGTCAAAGACGGCACTAATTAACACATGACAAGGTTTTGATAATTTCTAGAAGAACATCCTTTTTCTAGTCAAACACTCAATCTGCTTTTATTAACGAACAGTGCTCGACAAATATTCATGATCCTGCTGCTGGTCCTCGATTCTATCAAAGCTCTTTCACCACCAAATTTACATATGATTTTATCAACTGCATTATTTATAACACATGACGAGGTTTTCTTGTAGATCGTTTCTCCGAGTTTCGTAGCCATCTGACAAGCTGGGGGGATTTTATTTTTCTTGTAGAAGGCGAGTTAAAAGAGAATCCAGGGCTAATCATACAAAAGATTTTTGTGAAAAAAAAGCGACAAAGCCGCAAGGTTTCGAGGAAAATTTGACGATTGGGTTCTAGTGGGTCGAAATGTAGCAAGATTCTTTAAATTTTTCTACCTTAATCTCTGCCCTGTAATTAGCTAATTCATCATGTAGACGATCACCAGTGTGGCTAGTACGTCACAAGATTGAATAAAAGGAAACCTCATTGACAAGAGATGATGGATAATCGTTGCCAAATTCTTCCACTTTTAGGTTGTCGCCACTTTATCACATATTAACAATAATCATCAATGGCGACCAACGTTTTTCTTCCCGTTTTATGATGTAGTATCATGGCCAAGCCAAACAAAACAGTAAAGACATAGTATTAATTGGTGACACATTTGTAGAAAGCTGGCCAACAAATGCCCTCATATTATTAAAAAAACCATCCAACAGT